>PPCM01000125.1_pt1 | contig 117281 bp, 100 predicted proteins | sample 1555541 | NCBI WGS metagenome assembly PPCM01 (sample SAMN05284479, study PRJNA326546) | Marine sediment metagenome, whole genome shotgun sequencing project. | isolation source: marine sediment | place: Germany: Wadden Sea | collected 2012-09-05
CACTTCAGCCGCAGTCATCGCCGCCGTGCAAGCCAAGCGAGCCGGCAAATCGGTCGTCATCGTTTCCCCGGACAAACACTTAGGCGGCCTCAGCAGCGGCGGTTTGGGCTACTCTGACACGGGGGAGAAGGAAGTCATCGGAGGGCTCTCACGCGAGTTCTACCACCGCGTGTGGAAGCACTACACGAATGATGCCGCCTGGAATTGGGAACGCAAGGAGGACTACGGAAACGTCGGGCAATCAACCCCCGCCATCGACCCTGAAAAGAAAACCATGTGGATCTTCGAGCCCCATGTCGCCGAAGCAGTCTTTGAAGCATTCATCGAGGAAAACGCAATCCCCGTCCATCGCAACGAGTGGCTGGATCGCGAACAGGGCGTGGACATGCAAGAGGGACGGATTGCATCCATCCGCACACTCTCCGGCAAAGTTTATCAGGGACGAATGTTCATCGACGCCAGCTACGAAGGCGACCTGATGGCGAGCGCTGGTGTGGACTACCATGTCGGCCGCGAGTCCAACGCGACCTACAACGAAACATGGAACGGCGTGCAAACCGGCGTGCTCCACCACAACCACCACTTCGGAGTCATTAAGCAAGGCGTCAGCCCCTACCGTATCCCCGACGATCCAACAAGCGGGCTACTGCCGCACATCAGCAACGATGCCCCCGGCGAGTTCGGCGCCGCCGACGACCGGATACAGGCCTATTGCTACCGTGTCTGCATGAGCCGTAATCCGGGAAACCGACTGCCCTTCCCTAAGCCCGAGAATTATAACGCGGAAGACTACGCACTGCTCGCCCGCATCTTTCAAGCGGGCTGGAAAGCAGTGTTCAATAAGTTCGATCCGATCCCGAACCACAAGACAGACACCAACAACCATGGGCCAATGAGTAGTGACTACATCGGGATGAACTACGATTACCCGGACGGCAGCTATGCCACACGGCAACGTATCATCAAAGCGCATACCGACTACCAGCAGGGCTTGCTCTATTTCCTTTCCAACGACCCGCAAGTGCCCGAAGCCATCCGCAGCCAAATGCAAGAGTATGGACTACCGGGCGACGAGTTTACCGATAACGGCAACTGGCCGCATCAACTCTACATCCGGGAGGCGCGTCGCATGATCGGCGAATTCGTGACCACTGAGAACGAGTTGCTCAAACGTAAGCCCACCCCACAATCGATCGGCATGGGTTCCTACCCCCTCGATTCGCACAACACGCAGCGCTACATCACCCCAGAAGGTTACGTTCAGAATGAAGGCGATATCGGCGTCAAAATGAACGGCCCTTACCAAATTGCCTATGGATCCATCACCCCGAAACGGGAACAATGCGGTAATCTCCTAGTCCCCGTCTGCGTCTCTAGTTCGCACATTGCCTTCGGTTCCATACGCATGGAACCCGTATTTATGATTCTTGGACAATCGGCCGCGACAGCCGCCGTCATGGCGATCGAGAATGAATGCAGCGTGCAAGACGTGAACTACGAATGCTTAAGCCAACAACTCCAGTCAGAGGGACAGGTGCTTGACTACCAGACCGAGGAACAAACGTTAAAGGCTGAGGCATTGGAAACCTTTTAGAGTCACTTGAAGTAGAACAAATCCAAATTCTTCTCGAAGAAATCGTCCTAGTTTGGGTCAGACCTTCCGAGAATCTGAACGCTTCAATCCGTTTTAAAGGCATTCAGTATAGTTCGCTTTCGGTCAGTCATATTGACAGCGGGGACATCAGGTTCTTGCCAGCCTCCGTTCTCAAAGTTGAGCGACCAGTAGTGATTATCGCCCCAAGCAAGATAGACCCAGTCATACCCAAATTCCTCAAAGAGATCGATGCAGTCGATCAAGTAAGCGGATGCGCCCACAGCCCAGCGCACGGCCGAAAACTCTCCGACAAAAATCCGTGCGTCCGGATTGGCCTTCTGAAACTTGCGGACTTTTTTCAGCGAAGCACGTAGCGCTGCCTGATCCACATACCAGCCATCCACCACCATTTCACCCGGATACGAGTAGGCGGTCTCGAAGCTAAAACCCTCGATGCCTTGATGCGTGTATTGCATGGGATGATACATGTGAAATTCGTAAATGACATTGGTTAATGAAACCGGCTCGCTGAAAAATGGATCGGGTCCATTCCATGCCGCCGAAGCGAAGATGACCGCAGTTTCTGAATCGATTCGGCGAATCGCTCTCGCAGCGCGCAGTTGCGTCGCGATCGGATCGTAAGCAACCGTCCGATCGGTCTCTGCTTCCACAGGTTCATTCATCAACCCATAGCCGTAGAGAGCCGGGTGCCCCCGATATCGCTTTGCAATACGACGCCAGACCTCAACATACTGGTCGTTGAATTTCGGCTCATAGAAAAGACGCTGGCTCATGCTCCCCGAATAGCGACCACCGGGAACATCGTGTAGATCAAGCGCCACCTTCAAGCCGAGCCGTTCGCATTCGTCCAGCATCCGGTCGGCGACCTGCAAACGCGACTCCAACCAAAGCTCATACTCATCAAAGTCTGCCGCATCCTGCCACGGCCAACTGTGAAAAACCATCCAGCGGATGAGTGTCGCCCCTTCCGCACGAATCGACTCGAGCTCGGAAACCTCAGACTCGTGATCCACGATACAGTAGCCCCGCCCTTGAAAAGTCGGCTCACTGGCCATGCAGGAGGCTCCCCAAAAAACGGAAATGAATCCAAGCAGAAGAACTAAACGCATTCGCCTACGGGTAGAGCGGATTCAGGTTCTTTTTGTAGACCTCGTCCTGATGGCGCTTTTCGACATGGCCATCTAAAAAAAAGAACTTTGCGGTGCCATCCATCCAGCGGATGTCGCCGCCAGTGTTCAGGCCTGGCGCGATCGGATCATTGGCTTGGCTGGCATCCACATTTCCATTCCAATTACCAGACCAGGAAAAAGATTCACCATGGAATAAGTCACCCCACACGCCACTATCCGGATTACTCACACCAGCGTCCGCCAATAAGATCTGACGATCCGGGTGCTCATGCTTAATTAAACGGTTGTAGCCACGCAAAGCTTTCGGCGCCGCACCACTGCCATTATTTCCAGTGCCACGTGTGACCGCACCCAAGGGCGCAAAGTGCCACTTTGAAGTGTTCTCCTCGCTAATGACTCCACGCGCAATCGCAGCAGGATCCAACAATGTATCCGACCAGTCTGCGGGATGGTTCTCCACCTCCTTCTCGGTCAACATGGAATTAACCTGACGCGTCCATGTTTCGCTCAAACTACTACCGTAGACAGATGGCAACTCACCCCCATTGTTCTGCGCCGCCAACAAATAGGTCATACCAACTTGGCGAATATTACTCGCCCCCTTAGTATCCATCGCACTCATGCGAACTTTGGAAACCGCTGGAATCAATATCGCAGCCAATACGGCGATCACAGCGATCACGCTCAAGAGCTCTATAAGGGTGAAGCCGCATCGTTTATCTTCGTTCATTGTGGTGGGTTGGTTCAGGGTAAAATAGGAAGAGTAGATTATGGAACACTACGAGCCTTCCATGATATCACAACTCAACCAGCATCGAACACATGTTAGACAGAGACAGGGTTGATTGCTCTGAGTTTACCCCTTTCATCCATACGAGTCAATGCGACTACTCCAGTCGAACTCCTATTACAATCGATATGTTTCAATCCATCCCCGCCCTTCGAATCATCCTCTTGGCCGTAATCGCGCCACTCCTTCACGCGGAGATCACGGTGCCAGCTATCTTCGGCGATCACATGGTTTTTCAACGAGAGCAGAGCAACCCGGTCTGGGGCAGTGCTGCACCCGGGGAAACGGTGACTATCCGCATCGCAGACCAAGCACACAGCACAGAGGCGGACAACTCAGGACAGTGGAAAGTGATGCTCGCCCCCTTGGATGTCGGCGGGCCCTACACGCTCGATATCGAAGGAACGAACCACCTGAGATTTGACGATGTGCTCTCCGGTGAAGTGTGGATCTGCTCCGGCCAATCCAACATGAAGTGGGAGCTAAAGAGAGCCAATGACGCGTCTCTGGAAATCAATTCCGCCAACTATCCACAGATACGGCTCCTGCGCGTCCCGAATGTCGGATCGAACGAACCACTGAGCGATTTCGAAGGTGCATGGAAAGTCTGCACACCTCAGAACGCCGCCTCATTTTCTGCCGTCGGCTATCTCTTTGGACGCCGCATCCACAACACCTTACAAGTGCCCGTCGGCCTAATCAATAACGCATGGTCTGGATCATCGGCAGAGGGTTGGGTCCCGAGAGAAGTCCTCGCCTCGCATCAAGAATTTGAATCGCACTTACAAGAATGGGACAAAAAAATTGCCGCCTACACAGAGGAAGTACACCAGCAGAAGCAGGCCGACTATCACGCGGCTCTAGCCAAATGGAATCAAGACAAGCAAGGTAGCCGCCCGCGTGACCCAAAAGATTTGAGAAAGAACCCACACCGCCCGGGCAATATTTTTAATGGCGTACTACACCCGACGATCGGCTATGGTATTAGAGGCGCCATCTGGTATCAGGGTGAAAGCAACACAGGGCGCGCGAAGACCTACCGTCTACTCATGACCTTGTTGATCGAAACTTGGCGTGAACGCTGGGGACAAGGCGACTTCCCTTTCTACTGGGTGCAACTTGCCGACGTCAGCGATGAAAGTGCTGAAATGACGACAAGCAGTTGGCCTGCTTTGCGTGATGCGCAGACGCAGACCTTAGAGGTGCCGAATACCGGGCAAGCGGTCATTATCGATGCCGGCGAAGGGCGCGACATCCACCCGAGAGACAAACAGACGGTTGCCAATCGCCTCGCACGTTGGGCTCTGGCACGCGACTACGGCTTTGATCAAATCCATTACCAGAGCCCGACCTACCAGTCGATGGAGATCAAAGGCAACAAGATCCTACTCACCTTTGACCACGTCAGCGACGGGGGGCTCTACACTTTCGATGTCGATGCGCCTTTGGGCTTTTCGATCGCCGGCTCCGACATAGTATTCAAAGTAGCGAAAGCACAACTCATCGGGCGCAATCAAATCGAAGTCCACTCCGATGAGGTCGCCGAACCAAAGCATGTCAGCTACGGCTGGTCAAAAAATCCGGTGGTGAATGTTTACGACAGGGACGGCCTGCCACTGACACCATTTCGTACGGATCGTTAAGCAACCTTCTGGCGCATTGAAATACTGCCTTTAAGCATAATCGAACCTGCGTTTGAAAGAAAACTAATTGTTTTAGACGCATCTTCAGTCAGTAGTTAGGTTCGCCCATGGAAGCTCCTAGAGCACGGTAAGCTACCCCCTTAAAAATATGAAGACACCCCTACCTCCAACACGACAAGTCTCGTGGATCACTTGCCTCCTATTGCTCGCTTCTTTATTGAACGCCGAGCTGCTTCCCGCAGACCGCACCGCCAACTGGGACGACGCCGGAATCGATGGCGGCATTCCGACCTACCCGGCCAGTGTAGATGTCACCAACTACGGTGCTATCGGCGATGGTGTCACGGACGACACGCAAGCTTTCGAAGACGCTATCAACGCGTGCTCGGACGGCACTGCGGTCTACATTCCAGATGGCACCTACCGGCTCACCGACACGATTCACATTACAAAAAGCATCGCACTGCGCGGCGAAAGTCGTCTCGGCACTATTCTTGAAATCGACCACAGTGGCGACGCATTCTACATCGGCACCTACAATAATTCCTCCGGCGAAATCACACTCACTGGAGGGCTCTCCGAAGGAAGCACTGTGCTGACACTGTCCACTTCTTCATTAGGCGCTTCATTCACCCCCGGCAACATTCTTGAAATCGAACAAGACAATGTTGTCTATGAACAGGGCTATAAGGGCTACGAGTCATGGACCGATCGCCTGACTACCATGATGAATGAAGTCGTCAGCGTCAGCGGCAATCAGGTAACAATGAAGCATCCTCTGCTCATGGAGTTCTCAACCGACGAGAATCCCACCATCCGTGCACAGGATCGCATCTACCGAGCCGGCATCGAAAACCTCAAAATTGACCGCATTGTAGATGCAAGCTCGGGTGGGCAAAACATCTACCTCTATGCGGCGATGCAGTGCTGGGTAAAAGACATCTGGTCTGAGAAAACCTACGGCCATCACATCCGCATGTCACGGAGTCTGGAGTGCGAAATCCGCGGCAATGTCTTGCATGACAGCTGGCTCGACGCCGGCGGCCAAGGCTACGGGATCTCCGCACAGGATCGCTCGACCCTGAACCTAGTGATCGATAACGCCTGCAGCGGTCTTCGCCACTCCTATGTCGTTCAAGCAGGCGCGAGCGGCAATGTGTTTGCCTATAATTTTTCCAGAAATCCCTACAGCAGCCTTTGTGAACATTGCATCTTTGCGGATCTCTCCGCCCACGGATCCATGGCTAATCACAACTTGTTTGAAGGCAATAAAGTGGTGCAGCTCTTTATCGACAACGTCCACGGCTCCAACCCTTGGAACACTGCCTTTCGCAATTATGCGACTAAGCCGGATAGCAGCTATCCCGGCATCGACCTCGAAGAGACCAGCCAATGGTGTAGTCTGATCGGCAACGTCAGCGGCAACATGGCAAGTGCCGGACTAGCCATCGATGTCCACAGCGCGGTCGAAGCCACCACCATCCTCAACGGAAATCTGAGCGGCATCACCGGAATCACCGAGTGGGATCCGAACTACGATAACACACTGCCTGATTCGCTTTTCCTCTCAGCCAAGCCCGCATTCTTTGGTTCGAAGAGTTGGCCGATGTATGGCCCCGAGATGGGAGTCATCGACACCCTACCCGCTGAAGATCGCTGGTATGCACTCACCGGCACCACAGCTCCCGTCCAAGCTCCGGTCGCCACCGAGCCGGTGGGCTTCATCGAGGCACAACTTTCGCCGGTGGCCTACTACTCCTGCGAAGATGACGGCAACCCGCTTCTGACCGACCTTAGCGGCCACTATCTCAATGGCGACATTTCCGGAGCGAGCTTCTCGTCTAACGCAAGTCACGACGGCAGCGATGCACTGACCTTCGACGGCAGTAACGATGAGGTCATGATCGGCGACCAGCCCGCATTGGATTTCGAAGACGCCCTCACCATCGCCGCTTGGGTGCGCACCAACGACGCCAGCTCGAACCAGTGCATTGTCTCCAAAAACAACGCTTACTACATCTACCTCTACGGCAGCGGTAGTGGCGCACGTATTCGGGTGGCTCTCAGCATCGGCGACACTTGGCAAACATTGACCACCTCAACTGCCAAAACGATCCAGAACAACACCTGGACGCATGTCACCGCCACCTACGACGGCAGCCTGATGCGCGTCTACCTCGACGGCGTCGAAATCGAAAGCAAGGCGGTCTCAGGAAGTATTACGCAAAACAGTAAAGACGTTAAAATCGGCACCATCTGGAACGGCTACCGCTGGAATGGCGACCTCGATGACATTACCCTGTTCGACACGGCTCTGGATCCTCGCGAGATCAACCTGCTGAAAACCGGCGACTGGCTCGATCCGCTCAGCCCCCAAACCGTGGCGGAGTAGAGCAGCAAACGCTAACATGTGTTAGAGATACGCATGATTGTGGATTCAGGGCTTCGGAAACATTCTGTCCTGCCTCGCAAGCCTCCATGTATTTTCAAATTCGAGGCACTCCAAACCCAGTGAATCTACAATGCAAATAGCCATGCCTAATCTCCTAAATCGTAGCAAAACACTCGGCACTATTCTGTCCGGCCTACTCTCACTCACCGCCTACACAGAGGCAGACGTCGCGTTTCGATACGGCAACGGCGACGACTACGTCGCCTACGATTCCGATTTTGCACGCAGCGCACAGACCGCCTCGAGCAATCCTTTTGTCCAGATCTGCCCATTCGATGCCGACTCACCATTACTCCAAACTTCGGAGTCCTATACCGGCCCCAGCTTCTTTGGCGGTTATCAGCTCTCCAGCAGCCTGACCTCGGGAGCGTTTTCGCGTCAACAAATCCGAGAGCGCGGTGAAAAAGGGGACGCCATTACCCTCCAGTCGTATAGCGGAGACAGTTGGGCGGGCAGTGAACTCGCACTTTCCGCGATTTTCCTCTTCAAGCAAGCCAACTTCCTAGAGAGCTTCCGCAGTGGGGATTTCCATACCGAGGCATTTGCCTGCAAGTGGTCTTCCTATTTCAAGGGGGAATCTCGCGACATCTCCGGGCGCTATGTCGTTCAAATCGGAACCAGATATTACCTCTCCAGCTATACCTTCAACATGACGAACAGTGGCTCGGATATGCTACCCGCAGGTATGATCGGTTCTGTGCTTTGGGCACCCTACGATCCCGTTGCTAGTCTCAACTTCGATCAAGCGCAGGCCAACTTCTCCCGAGTTGAGCTCAATGCGGTTCAGGCCGTGGGCGTATACATTGAAGATGACCACTGGATCGGTGATGACTCGGTCTCTTCGCCTTACGCCCTGAGCATCTACGGCTTCACGGCCTCTGGCTCCATTCAACCATAGGCGACCAATACCTAAGCCTTTTCGACTATGTCATATCGCCCGCAGAGCGCTTACTTCCTTCACCCCGATGCTTTGGATAAAATATACTCCAAGCAGATCCAATCTCGGATCGGTGAGCTGACACAAGCTTACCACACCCAACTGACGATTAACTCCTGGCGTGATCACGTCGAGGCGATCGGTGAAATTGAGTATCTACTTTCAGGCTGGGGCATGGCGCCCATGGACGAGGAATTGCTCGATGCCATGCCCAAGCTGAAGCATGTCTTCTATGGTTCCGGATCCATTCGCGATTTCTACACGGATCTGGCGCGGAATCGGGGCATCGGCGTCTCCTCGGCATGGCGCGCCAATGCGATTCCTACCGCCGAGTTTGCCCACGCCACCATCATCCTGAGCCTCAAGCAATTTTGGCGTGCTCAACGAAAGGCGAAAGTAGATCGAAAGTGGGTCAAACCCCCACACGCTGCGGGCACTTTCCAATCCACGGTCGGCATCATCTCGCTGGGCGCTATCGGGCACAGGGTCGCGCAGCGACTCTCCAGCGAGCATGAGCTCGAGCTAGTCGCCTACGATCCCTACGTAAGCGAATCTCATGCGCACGCAAGCGGCGCTCGCATGGTATCGCTCGAAGAGCTTTTCTTGATCTCGGATGTCATCAGCCTCCACGCACCCAACCTGCCGGAAACCCAGGGCATGATTTCCCAGTCTTTACTGCAATCGATGAAGCCACACGCCACACTGATCAACACCGCCCGCGGCGATTTGATCGACGAAGCTTCACTCATTCAAGAATTACAAGAGCGACCGGATCTGGAAGCGATCCTCGACGTCACCACCAACGAATACGAAAACCAAAACAGCCCTCTCTGGGATCTACCAAATGCCACGATTACACCTCATATCGCTGGTAGCATAAATGGAGAATGCCAGCGGATGGGTGCATTCATGGTCGAAGAAATGGAACGTTTACTGAACGGTGAGCCTTTACAACAACAAGTCACTGAAGAACTCTTTCTCAGTATGGCATAACGCCGCCAAATCGGACGCCCACTTTAAACGGACAGGCATCCCCATCTAAAACAGGTTAATCCCCGCATCAATCACGCTTTGAGCGCACCGACTGAGAGGCACATTCGAAAAAAACACATGCAACTGGTTACTTGCCTGTCCGTAAGGACGTAACCAACGAGGCATTCTGCATGTCCTGCAAATTGGCCAGCGGATGGGTACATTCATGGTGGAAAAGGTCACCCCGCAGCTTCTAAAGCACGATCGCTTAAAAGTAATCACAAATCCATTGATCCAGCGCAGATTCGATTAGAGGCTGGACTCCAATTTAGGTCTCAAATACAAGATCACGGTAGCTAAATACACAACTACCTTTCCACCATGAAATTCAAGCACCTCCTCCCCCTCAGTGTCACAGCACTAGCGATCCTGCCTGCGACGTCCTACTCCGCTCTTTTACAAGGGGATTCAATCTATATCTCTTTTGACAATAGCAGTGACAACTTCACGGATGGAAGTGACACTTGGAACAGGCTGACATTTACCAGCACACAACGAGATGCTGCCAACGGAGGAGGGGTGGGACCAGTAGATGGCACGCCACAGGTGCTCGAAAGTGACTTCGTCAACACGGCAAATGTGAGCACCGACATTGGGTTTACAATGGTGAATCCAATGAACTTCATTTCCAATGCGGGGGTCACCAGCGGAACCAACTGGCCGGACGCTGCGGCAGTGGATTATTGGTACGGCGACGATAATACGCATAACTCGACATTTGAAGATGGTTTGGGCATTTTTCAAATCACCGGGCTAGATCAAGGCTTGAGCTACAGTTTTGATATTTTTGCCTCGCGAGCCGTAAGTAACGAGACTCGGGAAACCGATTATACATTGACCGGCGCCAACTCAGGCAGTGCCACCTTGGATGTAGCCAACAACGCCGACAACTCAGTCGTCATTTCGGGCATCACCCCAGATAGCAATGGAACCATTTCTTTGAGACTTGAAAGCGGAGACACCAATGATTCGGGGCCAGATTACTATTACATCAACGCGATGAAGATCACCGCGATTCCCGAACCATCGTCCCTGGCTCTCATCCTGGGATCGCTGAGTATGCTCGCAGTATTCACTGCACGACGCCGGAAATAGTCGATTCGGCATTAGGCTTTTCGAACAAACAAGCTCAGCACCTCGTAAGGTGTAAAGACGACAGAACCGTTGCAATCCGCGACACGACTCTCGCCGAGATCAGTGAGCTGCGTGCTCCAGCCATCGCGTAGCTTGATTTGCACAGTCCCCCGGCGACCACCGACTTCGTGAAGTCGAAGCACATAGCCGCCTTCGATCGGCTTGACCCAATGCGGCACCAATGTGTCGCCGCCTTCGATTGATTCGATGACACTCGGCATAGCTTTGCCTCTGTAGGCAAGCGGATCGGTGAACAAAGTATCGGCCAGCGACGCCGGTTGACGCTCACGCGGCAATTCCGCATCGTAGCGGCCAATGGCCAACTGGATCCGGTGCAATCCCATATCGCTGTAGGGCGAGTCGATTTTCAGGCGGGTCAAATGCGAGGGCCAAGCAGTGCCATGGCCATCATAGCCCGTCACGATCGGACTGCGCACTAAGCTCAGCCCGACACTGCCTTCGCGCACGGTGGCACCGTATTTGGATTCGGTCGCGAGGAAGAGGCCTTCACGCTCGCCTTCGTCGAAAACAGCGAGGTAACGACTAAAAGGCACTTCCCACATAGCTTCGGCTTGCATACCATTAGGCACTTGTTGACGCAAGACACTGCCGTAAGGGATCCCGAACCGGGCGTTGGTCGCCGAGTATTGCGTCGGGAAGAGCAACTTGAGCAAGGACTCCGGCTCCAGCCAATCCAAGTCGACCGTAACCTGCACGAGCGGGCTGCCCGCTTCGAGCATGAAGGTCACCGTGGCTTCGCTGGACGCACCAATCTGGCGGGTCACCGCAATACCGGCACGATGCGCGCCCTCTTCAACGACTGTGATCGTAGCTTTCGCCTTACAGACTTCACCGATACTTAAGACATGGCGGTCGATATCCCAGGCATCGAAGTTGGCGGCATGATCCGGATAAAGCATGAGCTGGCCAACCGTGCCGGAAAGCGGCACGTCCACACCTTCCCAGCTCAAGCGATCGATCCAACCGGAGGCATTGACGCGGAATTCGGCGAGTCCGTTGGAAACTGTGCGCCCCTTCACCTCGACCACTTTCGGCGTGTCTTGAATGACTGACTCGATGGGCGATCCGCTCAACGGCGGCAGCGTCACATAGGCCGAGGCATCCGAACCATCGATCCACCTGGAGACCGGTACGGCGTGGGGGTTGAAGAGGCAATCGGAGCCCTTGCCCGAGAGCGCCTTGTCAGCTTCGGCCAACTGTGATTCGGCCAATCCATCAAGCTCGGGCAAGCCTTCTTGATAGACATCCCAAACCGAGCTGCCGGGAATGTAATCGTGGAACTGGGCGAAGACGAGGCGCTTCCAGGCGTGTTCCATGTCCCACGTCTTACCGGTCGCGGCGGCCACGGCTTCTGCGGTCTGCAGGGCGCGTTCTAGGCCACGGAAGCTGGCTTTCAAATTTCCATGCGTGGTGAAGGTGCCACGGTGATACTCGAGATAACACTCTCCCTGATGCACGGGCAAATCGTCACGCACTTCATTCAAACGATCAAAGAAAGACTCGGGCTGATCCCATTCGATTTCCGGCATACCGGGAAGCGAGCCCAGACGGCGTGCACGCTCCAGCATGTCGTCGGTCGCACCGCCACCACCGTCGCCGTATCCCGTCGGCAGGAGATACTCGTCGTGCACGTCGGCCTGTTGGTTGGCGTGCATCGGAGCCTTCACATCATTAACCCCCATATGGGTGACGTATCCGGATTCCTGCGTCACGTGAGCGAGGATCTCCGAACCGTCGTTCCCCCGCCAGATGAAGCTGCTGTAGGGGAAGCGGTTGATCGAGTTCCAAGTCATCTTCGTGGTGAAGAAATACTCTACCCCCGTCTGCTTCATGATCTGCGGCAAGCAAGCCGAGTAACCGAACACATCCGGCAGCCAGGTCAACTTGGACAAGGCACCATTGATCGCCTCAAAGCCTTGTTGCCCCAGAGTAAAGCTGCGCGCCAAAGCCTCGCCGCAGGCGATCATCGTATCCGACTCGACATACATGGCGCCGGTCGCCTGCCATTTCCCGGATCCAATCCGTCCCTTCACACGATCATACAACTCCGGCTCACGCTTCGCGACCGCCTCGTAGCTAGCCGGTTGGCTGTAGGCGAAACGGTACTCCGGATACTCCTCCATCAGACGGTCGGCGGTGGCGAAAATGTTGATCGCTTTGAGCTCACCCATGCGCTCCGGCCAAATCCAGACGAGGTCGAGATGGGCATGCCCAGTGAGCACGCACTTAGCGAAAGTTTTGTCCATGGTCAGCTCCTTGTAGAGCTTGGCCAAACTGCGACGCATGGCGGGGATCCCTTTTTGATCAAGCGCATTGGCGGCATCGTTCATCCCGCTCAGCATCTTACGGTAGACCGGCGTAAATTTATCCACGACCGGTTGCTGCCCGATGCCGTTCAGATCTTTAGCTACCTGCGGGTTCTCACGATTACGCTGATCCATCGCCAAATCAAAAAGACACTTCAAATCGTGATAAGCGCCCCATGCCGCATCATCACGCTTCACGACAAAGGCGCCTTCGAAGTAACTGCCATCTGCATCCATGCCGTTCGCATTCGGGTGCCAGATCGCACTTTGGATACAACTGGACTGCACCCAGACTTCCTTCGTCCCCTCGGGCAAACGACAACGCATGTGAGCGACATTGAAACCGAAATATGCTTTGCCATCCACATAGAGCGTGGCCTCGCCCTGATCCTTCCACTCGAGCCATGTGTTGCCATCCGCGACATCGGGCAGGGTCACATGGCACCAGCGTTGGTCAAAGAGCCGCCCCCAGAAGGAGCAGGGCGTCACCTTCGAGCGCTTGAGCTTTTTGCCTTCGGCGAGTGCCACCTGTTTGGCCTGCGGCCGGGAGGCCTCGACCGCGACGGCTTGTCGGCCTGCCCAGGTCGCTGCTGCCAGACGATTAATAGCCGCGTTGATACGATTCGGGATGAGTTGAGGGAGATGGTGATTGGGAAGCATAATTTTCTGTGTGCAGTATAGCATAACCGCCCGACTCGGGTCTTGCGACGCAGAGACAATTTATTACGCTGGCTTGATGAACACACTCTCAACCTCGGACTGGCCTAAGCCTTACGCCTGTACCTACGAGGCCTATAACTACGGTTACACCGCCTCGCCAAACGTGCATACCCAGGACTACCACGAATTCTTCTGGATTGAGAGTGGTCGCGGCTGCCACCTGCTCAACGGCGAGCGCAGACTGATGGAAACCGGGTATTTTGCCCTCATCCGAGCCGACGACCAGCATGGCTTCTCCGCATGGGATAAGGACGACCGAATCCGTCTAATCAATTTCGCCTTCCCCTCCACACTTTTGGAAAAAATCCGCACCGCGTTCTTCCCCGATAAAGTCTGCTTCTTTGACCACAAGCCTATCGATCGACGCGAATACCAGCTCAGCGTTGAAGACCGCGAACGACTCCGTCAGATGGGCAACGACCTCGCTGCCGGTCGCTGGAACGCCACCAACGCCGCCGCCTACCTCCATGGTGTGCTCGCGCTGCTCGACAACCGCGACCGCGAAACGACACCCCACCCTGCCATGCCCGAGTGGCTCACCCACGCCCTCCGCACGATCGAGATCTGGCCGAACTTCGTCGGCGGCGTCCCGGAGTTCGTCCGCATCGCCGGCCGCAGCCATGAACACGTCAGCCGGGACTGTAGGCGCCTGCTGGATACAACGCCCCGCGAGATCGTCAACCGCGCCCGCCTCAAGTGGGCCTCCATGCAGCTGGAAACCTCCCAAAAGGAAATCATCGAGATCGCCCAGGAGTGCGGCTTCGAAAACCTCGGCCACTTCTACAAGCTCTTCAAAGCCCAGCACCAGACCACCCCGCGCCAATACCGGATCAAAAAGGGGATGCCGCAATACCCGTAGCTTCAAAAAATCAAAGCATCCGACGCCAATCATGGATCAACATCTGGACCGGAAGCGGGTGGGCGCCTTCCCTTCCAACTGGCGAAACACTCGATCCAGTTGGCGCAAGCCGCTGAAGCCGGCGCGTTCGGCCACTTCAGAGATACTCAAATCCGTTTCGACAAGCAACCGCTTGACCCGCGCCACCCGCACCCGCTGGATTTGCTGAAAGACCGTGCAATTGAAATGTGCCTCAAAGTGACGCTCCAGCGTACGGCGTGATTGCCCGAGGTGCTCGCAGACAGTGTCCACCCGGATGCCCTGGTCCGCATGTCGCTCGATATAGACTAAGGCGCGCCGGAGCACGTCATTGTCCGTGGCCAGCCGATCCGTTGAGCTGCGGGCAATGACGCAAATCGGTGGCAAACGCTCTACAGCAAAGTCCGAAGATTTCCCCGCAATCATATGGGCCAACCGCTCGGTCGCACATCGACCGATCTTCTCTGCGGGTATATCCACACTGGATAAAGTCGGCGAACTCATACGGCATTCAGAGACATCATTGTCCACGCCCAATATGGCCACTTCCTGCGGCACCTCTATACCAGCATTCCGGCAGTGTTCACAAAGGGCACGCCCGGGGATATCATTGGAGGCCAAAATGCCAATCGGCTTGGGCAACTGCTCCAGCCAGCGTTCCGTTTGACGATCCCCCCGGCTCCAATCCTGCGTGAAGGGAGGGTGCGGCAAAAAGTCGGCATGCAAATTGGCGACCCTGTGCCCGAACGACTCCAGACGCCGCCGGAACCCAATTTCACGTTTCCGTGAAAAGTTCACCGTGCGGCTGCCGTAATACGCAAATGACCGGAAGCCCAGACCCAGAAAATAATCCGCGGCCACGGCACCCACGAGTTCGCTGTCCACATCAACTTTAGGCATGGACAGACGGGGAAGCGTGTCGGTGACGGATATGATCGGAATATTCAACGCCAACAAGCGCTCGGCCAAAGTCCGATCGGAAAGATGCACCAGTATGCCATGCGGCCGCCAACGTTCCAATGCCGGCAAGACCCGCACATCCGGCGGCGCATTATGGTAGACCCAGGGGAGTTTCGCCCCCTCGGAATAATTCAACACCCCGGACAAGACCCGACGGCTATACCCGAGGTCTTGCCCCAGCAGCAGGGCAATGCGTTTTGGCGTATTTCGTCTTATCAATGGCGCATAGTAGTATATCCTTAAGGCGCACATTCAACTAAAATGCGGGCATGAATTATTTTATCGGAATCGATGTGGGCACAGGCAGTGCCCGGGCTGGACTCTTCGATGAGAGGGGGCGGCTACTCGCGAACCATAGCCGGGCGATCCGGACATGGCGCCCCCGCCCTAACTTTGTGGAGCAATCCACTGAAGACATTTGGGCATCCATTTGCACCTGCACCCAGACAGTGCTCAAGGAATCCGGCGTCGATCCCGCCTCCGTCAAGGGACTCGGCTTTGACGCCACCTGTTCGCTCGTACTAATCGATGCGAAAGGCCAGCCCGTCACCGCCAGTCCGGATGGTGACGACGCGCAGAACATCATTGTCTGGATGGACCACCGCGCTTTGGAAGAGACCACCTTCGCGAATCAGGCGGGCGACTTCCCGGTCTTCGAATTTGTCGGCGGACAGATCTCTCCGGAGATGCAGACACCGAAGTTGCTTTGGATCAAAAAGAACCTACCGGAGTCCTGGAAGCGCACGGCACATTTCTTTGACCTCCCGGACTACCTGACCTATCGGGCGACCGGAGCGCTCACTCGCTCTCTTTGCTCGACGACCTGCAAATGGACCTACCTTGCCCACGAAGCCGAGGCGGGTCGCAGCGGCTGGCAGGCCGATTTCTTCCAAGCCATTGAACTGGGCGACTTGGTGGATGAAAACTACGCCCGCATCGGCACGGACATTCAACCGATGGGACAAGCGGTGGGCCAAGGCCTCACGGAAACGGCCGCCCAAGAACTTGGCCTCAAGGCAGGCACCGCAGTCGGTGTTTCGATGATCGACGCTCACGCCGGTGGCATCGGCATGATCGGCATGCCGGACGCAAAGAACGGCTCCACCCCGGAGAACCTCGACAACCGCCTCGCACTGATCGGCGGCACCTCCTCTTGCCACATGGTGGTCTCTCCTGAAAAGCGCCCCATTCCCGGCATTTGGGGGCCTTACTACTCTTCCATGGTGCCAGGCCTTTGGCTGAACGAAGGCGGCCAATCCGCGACGGGGGCTCTGATCGATCACGTCATTTTCAACCATGGTGCCACCGAGGCTCTGATCAAAGCCACGAAAGAAGACGGCGTCACGCCCTATGAGGTGCTCAATGCCCGGCTCAAAGAACTCGCACAAGACAAGCCACTGCATGCACTAACTCAAGATCTGCACGTATGCCCCTACTATCATGGCAACCGCTCCCCTCGGGCGAATCCACATTTGGTTGGGATGATTTCCGGACTTCACCTCTCCGCCGCACTCGACGACCTGGCCCTGCAGTATCTAGCCACCATCCAAGCCATCGCCTACGGCACACGACACATCATCGAAGCCATGAACGACGCGGGCTACCGCATCCACACGCTGGTCTGCTGTGGCGGCGGCACGAAAAACCCGGTCTTCCTGCAGCAGCACGCCGACATCACGCAATGCAAACTCATCCTCCCCGAGGAGCCCGAAGCCGTCATACTCGGCGCCGCCATGCTGGGTGCCGTCGCCGCCGGCAGCCATGACTCCGTCCAAAGCGCGATGGCCGCCATGTCGCAACCCGGCGAAATGATCCAGCCCAACAGAGATGCCGCAGCGTATCACAATTCAAAATACAAGATCTTCCACAAACTGCACGAAGACCAGGTTGCTTACCAAAAACTAATGGCAGGCTCATAAAGCAACTGCGGCCTGAAGCGGATTCCCTTACCAAATAGTCCAGTTCAATTACCGGCACGGACAAATCTCGCCGCTTCCGAAAACTGCGTTTCACACATAGGCTCATACGTTTTCAGCTGACTTTTTAACTCTATCATGAAAATCCACGGCATCATACCCCCACTCGTCACACCACTCAAAGCTGACGAGAGTCTCGACCTCGACTCAGCTGGCCAGCTGATCGAACACGTCATCGCCGGAGGCGTGCACGGCCTCTTCATCCTAGGCACGACTGGCGAAGGCCCCAACCTCAGCTATGACCTGCGCCGCCAATACATCGACTTCGTCACAGAGAAGGTGGACGGGCGCATCCCGGTCATCGTCAGTATCAGCGACACCGCCTACAGTGAATCGCTCGCCCTGGCCGAGCACGCGAAGAAAGCCGGTGCCGACGCCGTGGCCTTCACACCGCCCTACTACTTCATTCCCGGCGCACCGGAGCTGCATGATTTCGTCAAGCGCATGGCCGAGCACGTCAGCCTGCCCTTCTTCCTCTACAACATGCCGGCGCTCACGAAGGTCTCCATTCCATTGGACGTGGTGGAACTGGGCTTCACCTACGAGAATTGCCTCGGCCTGAAGGACAGCTCCGGCGATCTCTTCTATTTCAAGAAGGTCAAGCGCCTGATCGGCGACCGCGACCTCACTCTGCTCATCGGCCCCGAAGAGCTGCTGGCCGAATCTCTCCTCGCCGGTGGCAACGGCGGGATCAACGGTGGCGCCAACGTCTTCCCGAAAGTCTATGTGAGAATCTACGAACTCATGCAGGCCGGCCAACTCAACGAAGCCGAGGCTCTGCAACGCGAAGTCATGGAAATCTCTTGCCGCCTCTTCACCATCGGCAAACACGGCTCCAGCATCATCAAAGGCATCAAGGGTGCGCTCGAAGTGCGCGGCCTCTGCAAGCGCCACCTCGCCTCGCCTTTCTCAGGCTTCAATGACGCTGACTTGGAACGGGTTGCCCAGGTCATTGAGGCGCTGGGAAGTCGTCCGCTACTGAAACCTTATCTTTAAGCAAACTCACAAAATTTCGATCAAGTCATATCATCAGGATATAATGCTACTGCATCGAAACACTCGTCGCAGATAAATGCCCCCATTCGCACCCAGATGAATCAACGAACGACACCATCGCTTCGTGCACTTTCACCTACCCCTTGACCAAACGCTGATGGTCATCTAGCGCCACCGTTTACTTTATTATTTAGTCAATCCGTTTCGAAAGTGAATTGATTGATCATCACGCACCCCCAATACCCTAGAAAGGAAATAGTAATATGTATTCGCTACATAAATACTTCTACCGAGGAATCCTGTTGTTCCTCGTTTCTGCTCTGACCGGCTTCACCTCTGCCTGGGCTGACAGCGTCAGCATCAGCAGTCCCCCTGAAGCCTATGCCGGCGAGACAAAAACCTTCACTGTCACCTACACCGCGCTCGACGACGACACCATCATAAAGGCGAAAGTCAAAAAGTCAGGTGGTGCGGACATCACCCCCGACATCTGTATCGGCGTGGTCGATGCGGGCTCCGGAACCATTGATTTCGACTGGACTGTGCTCGCCGGCCTCAGAGCGCATGATGAATATGAGTGGTATGTTTACATGACTCCCTCATACTGGTCACAGCGAACGACAGCTCACACTGGTGGCAACTTCACGATCAAGGCAGAGATCAGCATTATCAGCCAGGCGGTCGCCACTGCTGGTGATACCATTACGATGCGGATTAAATACAATGCCCCAGCGGATAACACTGTGATTAAAGCAAAAGCCAAGAAACTTCCTTCCGGCAGCTATGCCCCAGAAGTCACCGTCGCCACCGTCAATGCGGGCCCCGGAGTCATTGATAACTTTCAATGGACTGTCCCCGCAACAGCCTCGATCGATGATGAATATGCTTGGTATATTTATGAAACCACCACCACTTGGGCGGAGCGGGATGCCACTTATTATGGGGGAAATTTCACCGTCAAAGGCGACACCACGGAGCACGACGATGTCGCCGATATGATCGCCGACACCAGCCTTTCCGTCAATGACATCGTCGATCTAGCCGGCTACTATGCATCCAGTGACGGCGGCGCTCACCGACGCTTCATCTCAACGACCGACTCCGGCACTGGCATCGAATTGGATAATAGTCTCTTTGCTAATCTAGCGAGTGCGGATGCGACGATCAACGTCCGGTGGTTGGGTGCCCGCGGCGATGGCACTGGTAATGATGCCCCCTTCTTCGATCTAGCGGTGAACCACGCACAGAATACCGGCCAGCCGATCTATGTGCCAACGGGGCAATACTCACTGACGGACACGGTTCAAATCCCAGGCGGAACGGTCATCCTGGGTGATGGCAACCATTCAAAAATACTCACCGACTGGGATACACGCGCCGCCTTCGAAACAAGCGAGCACTGCGATACGTCCGGTGAATTCGGCAACTTTGAGTCTGACATTCAAATCTATGATCTCTGGTTTGAAATGACAGAATCCAGACCTGAAGGCGGACTGATATTTATCAATTGGGTGGCTTATCGCGGCTACAATGTGCGCAACGTGAAAGTCGAAGGCTGCCACTTCGAGAACCTGGCCGGGGTTTACATCACCCATGCACGTCGAAAATACGGCACTTACAATGCGAGTGTCGGCGCCAACAGCGACCCGAATACCGACCCCGCAGTGACTGCTGGATTCGGAACAGATGAAAGCGATTTGAACAAAAATATCGTCTTCAATGACAACACCATGTTTATGCCGATCGCCGACGATGGCTATAAAGTGCTGAGCCAACTGCTGCGTGTTGAGTTTGTGACGGGCGTGCGCGCTTATGGCAATACTTCCACCCGCGGTGCGATGTCCGGTTGGGGCGGTAACGCTCAAATGACCAATGGCGGCGAGCTCCAACACTACCGAAGACTGCGTGATGTGATCTTTCAGAATAATGACCTCTACGAGCCGAACGCCATGTATTTCATCTGCGGCGAGAATAGTGTTATGATCGATAACGAGATCGAGAACTGTATCGATGTGGGCTACGACTTCGAAGGCTGCATCAACTCGGTGGTCGCCATGAATTATGTGAAGAACACTGCCAACGGATCGCTCGCAACCTTTTACGATTCCTACAAGAACACCTATAAAGATAATACCTGCATCGAGGATGGTTCCAAGGAAGACATCAACGATGAATTCAACATCGGCAGCAAATGGGACCCAGCGAATAACGACACCTTCTACTTAAACACTGGCGCACATACCCCACAGGACGGTGAGGATGAAGCAATCGTTCAGCGCAACACATTCATCTGGGAAGGTGCGACAGGTTCCGGTTTCATCGACACTCGGGATTTCACGAAGCTAGTCCTTAAGGACAATTCATTCGAGAATGCTTGCATCAAAACGGCCAGCAACAACACCGGCCAGGCCATTATCGAAGGCAATGCTCTAACTTTCACACAGGACGCTGAGCGGGAAGCCCTCATTTTTGTCGGAGACAACAAAACCGGCACACTCGGACCGATCGTAGAGAATAACAGCGTGAGCATCTCAGCTGCACAAACAGACGGTTCCAGCGGAGATAGTTACATCGTCAAATGTTACCAAGAGGATAACGGCAGCTGGATCAATGAAGTATCCGGCAATACTTTTGCACTGACCGGATCTGGTTCGATTGCCGGCGACATCGCATTACTCAATCAATCGGTCAATGCGGGACGCGTTCAAACATGCATTATCTCAGACAATGAACTGGCCACGAACTACCCGCTGGTAGACCTGTCGATCAGAAATTTCGCACATGTATTTTATCTGCTGAATAACACCCACGCTGGAAATGATGTAATTACATGGGAATATACAAACGCAGTCCTTGGTGATGACAAAGGCATTGGCTTTCTCAATGGATCCGAACTCCCCAGTGAAAGCAGCGGCGGCAAAAAAGCCGTCAGCGACGGTGTATGGTTGAGTTCCAGCCATGCCTGGAGTTCCGGAAGCTATACGGAAGGTGACCTCGCTTATAACACGGCTGGTAAAGTCTACTGGCGCACCTCCACAGGCACAAGCACCACAGAACCAGTAGGCAGCTATCCGAGTGGTTGGTTTTACCTAGGCGTCAATGCGACAGGGGTCGGTGACATCATAGATTGGGATGACCTCTGAAAGATTCCAGTGATTCTTCACGAGAATGGAGGTATCTATATCTCGATGCCATCCAAACTCGGGAATAACTATCAACTCCAGTATAAGGATCAGCTCACACATTCGGATTGGCTGCCGTTTGGGGCAACTCAATCCGGAACAGGAGGGAGACTGCTGTTTCAGGATCGATTGATCAGAAAGATGCGGTTTTATCGGATCGAAGTCATCCGCGCTCCGTAAGAACCATAACAACTAGTCGACCCCAAGGAATCCTGACTACTCAGAGTGCACTGTTTGATACGCGATCTCGCGCAGCGATGCGGCCTGTTCTTCGGAGATTTGGCGTGGCCGGTAGCTGACCTCCCGCGGGTCTCTGTCGAAGAAGAAAGCATACCAGACCAAGGCGCCCAGATACTGGCCGTTCATGCTCGCATGGAAACCGTCGTTGCGGACGAACCATTTGCCATCCCGCGCTTTCTGCCATTTGAAAATGGTGTGCAGGCTCTTGCTCTCGTCGGGCAGGTTATCGATGCCTTCGGTGTATTCGAGTTCGTCCACATCAATCGTCGTGGGCTGGTAATCCCACATCGGGGTGGCCTTAGCGTTTTCAAAGGCGGTGCCGACCGGAATCAGGCGTAAGCCGTATTCCCCGGCCACTTGCGTATAGGCGGCGTGCAACTGGGCATACATCTGATCCGGGGAGAGATCCCATGCTTTGACACGGTGGCTGTCGATACTGTGCGCCCAAGTTTCGTGGAGGACGATCTCCGCGTCCGGCGCATAGCGTTGGATGTAGTCGATCAATTGCTTCGCGTAAGGGTAGTAGCTTTCCGGATCGAAGCTCTTCGAGCTGACCTGCTGAATCGTGATAAAGTCCCACTCCCGATCCTGGAGGATAAATTTAAGGTTGGTCTTTTGGGCGATGGACTTATGATCCACTTTGTAACCGTAGGCATTGCCTGCCGCCGGATCCGCTTCATGCGCCATGGCTTGGGCGACGTGCTCTTCCAAGGGGCTGCCACCGATGATCGCCCAACCGACTTCCACATTGTCCAGACCTCCGGACTTGACGACCGACGGCAGAAAGCGAACCGAATTGTAGGTAAAGCTGTTGCCCACCCCGAGGATACGCACGGTATCGGCTTCCGCACCAAAAGCGGACACCGCGATGAACAGAAATAGGCTGATATTTCGGATATGTTTCATAAGTTATTCTGGCTTGGTGGCGCGTGCCGCGCTATGGGTTCAAATACTCGGTCACGGTTTTCACCCTCAACCGGGGCACCCGTGAGCTTTGGTCATCCGTGACAAAAACGATGTTCCGGGCATTCTCACGGTAGAGCCACCGGGTATTCACCTTCGGCACCCATTGATCGTTGATCTTCTGGCTGAAGTGGATTTGCACATCGACCATGTCATCAACTTTGGGGCTGATCGTCTCGAAGGTTTTGCCCCCGATCGTGAATTTGTTTTTCCCGATGATCCCGCCGATTTCGTGGTCGCTGAAGTTGAATACCCGATACGTCCCAGCCGGAAAACTCGACAGGCTTTCATCCATCACGATGACTTCGTATTCTTCCCCGCGCTCATTGACTTCGGGGCGCTGGACAAACAGAAACAGCGCCCGGCCAATCCCCGGCGCGACCCGCGCACGAGCCACCGGACGACGCACGGGTTCACCTTCCGCGTCGATCGATTCCACAAAGAACACGATCGGGTTCGCTCCGGAATACTCATACACATCACTGCGGTAAGAATCATACATCCTGACGGGGACGGCTTCGCCCTGACTCGAATACCGCAGCCCCTCAGTATTGCGCCCACCCCATTCGAGGCAGCTGAACTTCAAAGAAATCGCCGGCTCATCTTGAGCGGAAAGCGGCACAACGGCCAGACAGGCAAGGCAAAGAAGTTTTTGTATCATTCTACGCATTCGGAAGGTTCTTATATTTGTTCGGGATCCAACCAACGGAAGGACAGTATCTCAAATCGACGTCCGAACTGCGCATTCAAGCCATTCACCGTTTCGGCGGATGGCGCTACGCTCGGATCGATGAATTCATTCTTCCGCTGCACGACGACTTCACACCAGGCTCGGACTGTATCGCCTCCGATCGGATCCACCGAATCGCCATACGCACGGATGGTAAACGCATCAGAGCGCGCCGACAAGACCGGCCCCAAAGTCATCAACAGGTCGCTTTGCCTCAGGTATCCGCTGGCACCGGCTTCGATCGGGCCGGACGAATGCGCCTGATACACGGATGAGCCAGTGCTCGGGTTGGCGTCGGCGCTGATGATCGAATCATTGATCGAAGTCGCGTCGATCGCAGTCTGGAGCGCCCCATTGCGCCCGGTGGCATCGTCCACCAAGCGGCGGTTGACGAAATCCGCGAGAGAGACGAACGGCCCGCGCTCCCTGACTTGCCGCACGATCTCTTCCGCGAGCGCATCGACTTGAGCTTCAGCCAAACTGCGGAACCCGCTCCAGTCATCGTTGTTGTCCCCGCCAGGCAAAGACATCCGGCTGTAAGGACTGTCTTGGTCATCCGCTGTCGCGCTGGAGCCGGTGCCCGTGGCATACGTCACATCGATGGCGTTGGTACTGCTCAAAACCACTTTCCATGCTTCGACCGAAGTCGAGTTCACATTGAAGGCGCCCTCCAACATGAGCGACTCGGTGATCCGCGCCGGAGCGTCCGGAGCGACGGAAGCGCCGCTGAACAGTTGCGCAGCCAAGTCCGCCCCGCTGGCACTGCCAACCAGATCAAATCGCATCCGCGCATTCGGCATCGGCGCGCCATCGAGGTAAGTCCCCAGAAGGTCTTCCAAATCATCTTCGCCCAGGTCCATGCGGGGCGTTAGAGTGGAAAAGTAATATTCGTCCCACAAAGCTTCGTTCGAGAGATAAGACCAGTCCGCTTGCGTGTAGGCATTGCTGCCATCGACCAAAGTGTGGGTGACCTGCGCCTTTGGGATAAACGGGCTGGCCAGGGAATTACCGACCGCATAGGCGGGCGTCTGGGTGTAAGCTGTCCAGTTATTGATATGTTGGAACGCGGCCAGCGACTGAAGCGGCAAGGTCGGGATTTCAAACATGACCAGAGCACTCGTGCCGCTTTCATAGTTATCGCCCCATGAACCTAAGTTCCCATTCACATTCGAGACTTCGGTGCCGCTCCAATTCGTGATGGGCTTCGCGCTGAAATACCAGTTGCCGGGGATCATGGGATCATCCCCGGAATTGACGCCTGGGCGTCCCGTGCTGCGCACAAAGCCCGCCGCACGCGGGTTATAATGCGCCAGGAATTGCACCGGCTCATCCGCGTCGGCGGCCTTCAGCCGGGTATCCACCATCCCCAGCGGATGAATTTCCGGCGGAAGCGTATTCCGGATCAACTCGACCGGATTGGTGCCACTGCTGGGCCAGCGGAAATGCTTTTCACTGCTGGGCATCCACAGGCGTCCGAGCTGCACCATCTTGTCATCCTCCCCCGCAGAAAGATTCCGCAAGAGCCTGGAATCCATGATGAGGGACGTTTCCGCGCCGATACTGAAAGCCAGCTCCGTCCCCGGATCGACCAGCAACTCCTCCGGGCTCCCACCATCCATGATGATCGAGGTGAAGAGGAAACCATTCGAGAGCATTTGAGACTCCAGATTCCCCGTGTTCGGATAGCACTCTCCGAGTAGAATATGCTCTTCGCCGGCGACCACCGGCATCACGTTCTGCAGGGAATAGACACGCACCCCACCGGGATCCAATACGGTTGGCGCACCACTTCCTGAGCTCTTCAAATCCATTTGAATCACCGTTTTATCGCTCCCGGCACCTCTCAACCGGCTAAACGGCGCTTCGTAGGTCTCGGTGGGCGTTTCCACCTGAAAGCCCAAATTGAAATCACGCCAGCGCACTCTCAATGTTTCGAACTCGAGCGCTACGTTGTATGGGTTCCAGATAGTGATGATGGGGTTGATTTGAACCTGTATCCGGTATTTACCCTCATCCGCCGGGTCGGATACATCCGCCGCAGTCATTTCAACGGCCTGCACCCCCATGACGGCCTGCACCCTGAGCAACACCGGCGTGATCGCCATATCCGTGGCCCGGGGCACCGTGCTTTCGCTGTTCACGATCATGTCGTCCCCCGTGCGGTAATACGCCTCGGCGATGGAATGCGGGCGACTCGCGATGAAACTAAGCCTCGTCTGAGGGAAACTAGGCCGGGCGGAGATGCGATACCCGCTCCCGTCCGCTTCTACACCGAGCGGACTCCCCATCTTGTACGACTGGTTGCGATCCGGATCGTTCGTCTTATACAATCGGTAATAATTCCTCAGCAAATGCCACGTCGGTCCACGCAGGGCGGGATCACTGATGGTGGGGCCGCTGCCGTCGAATTCCGTCATATGAAACAGGTAGTTCACCGTATGCTCCGACAGCGCGGGGATCGTTTCACCCCCACCGGCAAAGAGCGGATCGCTGTTGAAATCAGCCAAGTCCATTTCAAAGGCCAGGCTGAGGTCTTTCCTCAAACCGCCGTCCCGGACATTGGCCAGCACACCGGTGCCCACGGCGGTCAAGTCATGCCGACGGTGGCGGGACAGAGCGACGAGATCACTATCCCCGTTGAGCAAGCCAAACTCGTCCAAGTAGCCGACCTGCTCCATGCTCTGCGAAACCGAACTGCCAAAGGGACTCAACACATCCCCAAAAGTCTTGGTGCCTCCCGCAGAGAGCGTCACCCGCTCCACCCCGTTGCGCTGTGACGACATGAGGGAGTAGCGCGCCTCCAGGCCATTGCCGACCGCAGCTTCCCGGTGCGGATCGCTCATATTGATTTTCGCTTTCACCCCTTCGTCGGAGACCCAGTAGGCGTAGTGCCCCGCATCCGCACCGGACGCCCCCGGGATGCCGACCTTACCGACGACCACTTCGTCGTCCGGATCGACGACGGAATTGGAACCGAGCAGCGTGACTGGATTCTCGATGTTCGCATCCGGCTGAAGCGCATCACCCTGGGCATCCACGCCGGAGACCAACCAGCCGAGACGGCCGGGACTCACATAGGGCGCGTGCGGCATTTGCCCCGATGCATCCCACACCGCCGTCCAATAGCGGTGCTTCGGCTCGCTCAATGTGGGCAGAATGTCCGCCGTCGTCGTGATCCGCTGATCGGGCCCGGCCATCTTTTGCAACTCACCGAGCGCCACCTGCATGCCGAGCAAAGCGTTGTTTCGAGCGACGGAAAGATCCTTGTAGATTTGGCTTGTTTGCGACTCCACCCGAGTCAGAGCCACCATGGATAGCAAGAGCAGAAGGATGAAAGCCATCAGCGTCAGCGCCACGACCAAAGCAAAACCTTGCTTCGTTCCATTATGAAGAATCTGCCTTCGATGCATAGACATCGCGAAAAATGGGTCAGCCGTTTTTCGGATTTTTGGTCGCTTGCTCCAGCGCGACTTCATCCAGATTCTGGTGGCCGACCACGGTACCGTCGTCGAGTTCGTTGATTTGTTCTTTCTTCAAGCTGCGGAAGAGAGCGAAGATGTCACGCGTGCCACCCCAAGTGAACCAAATAGCGGTGACCAGAGACATGAAAACGGGGATGCCGATCCCGGTGATGTGCCAGAACGTCTTCCACACCTCGTTAGGCCAGGGTGCGATCAAGTTCCAGATGGAACCGATCACGAAAGTGCCGAACCAGAGCATGCTCCATCCGAACAACCCCCCGGTGATCCATTTGTCGGCCAGAGTGAAATGCGAGTTAAAGTTCAGGATGCGGGCGAAGATCCCCTTCTTCACGAAAGCCTGCTCACCGGCAAGTGTGCCGCCGACCGCTTCGGTGATTTTTTCGTAATCACCGCGGTGCAACATGCGATCCATATTAAAGTCCTCTTTGCAAGTGAGCAATGAGACCACTACGTAAACGACCGCCGCGATGACACTGGCGAAGAACGAAATTTGCATACCATGCAGCGGGAAGTCCTCCCTGAATATCAGGCGGACGATGATACCACCAACCGAGAGGCCGGAGCCGGTCAATAACGCCGCCCACGCGCCCTGCGTCGTGCCCTTTTTCCAATAGAGTCCCCCGATAATGACGGAGCCGGCGCCGCCGACGTAGATGGCCATCGTGACGGCCCACCACATCATGATGTATTCCGTCTGAGGAAAGAACGCCCCGAAAAGGAATACGAATGCCGCCACTCCGAAAATCGATCGGCGGAGGATTTTGATATGCTGCTTCGTGCCGAAGGGGCGTTTACGAAGGGGCACTAGCACGTCTTGCACGAACAAACTCCCCCACGAATGGAGGTGGGTCGAGTCACCTCCGAAAATCCCCATAATGAGAACGGCACAAAACGCGCCCTTCACCCCGATCGGCAGTAAATGTGAAACAGCCATGGGGATCTCCATCTGCGCCTGCGCACGCTCTCCGGGTATCATCGAAAGCTCGTTTTGCACTTCCAACGCTTGAACGGCAAAGTCGGGGTGCAGCATAAAAGTCATCGCACAAACTGCCAACAAGTAAACCAAGGCCTGCTTACCCGATTCGCGCCAGCGCCCGAGGATGTTCCCCATCCGGTTTTCGTGTGGCGTCAATCCAGACGCGTTGTAAGCGCTCTGGTTCTGCCAAGCCATCGTTCCATATACGGCCACCGTAGCCCACATCAGCACATACCAGAGATTAAAATCTTCCAGCCCCAGAGAGTCGAAAGGATTGATCAAAGATTTGCCTTCGGGGCGATCACCCAACGCCTGCATAATCTGCGACCAATCGAACATGAACAAGAGCGCGAAAATAATAACCAGATACAAAACCTGGGATAACATCCCCTCCAAGCAGTCCGTCACCATCACGGTGATCTGTCCTCCGACCAAAGTCAGCGTCAAGGTGATCGACAGCAAAAAGAACATGGCGACTAAGTGCGTCTGCAACTCGAAGCCCATCCACTCGACGACCGGCGGCAAGCCGATGAAAGAGGTGATGAAACGGGCACCGATCACTGGGATGATTCCGAAGTTCAGAATACCCGCGAAGAATCCAAGGAACCCGGTGAAGACCCGGAACTTCTTGCTGTAGCGGATTTCGAAGAACTGCGCCAACGTCATGGCACGGGTTTCCCGGTATCGATAGACCACGAACCCCGTGACCGCGATCATCAGGGTGACGGGGATATTCACCCAAGTCCACCAGATCCAGGTAAAGCCCGCCTGCCCGACGATTTCGAAAACCGAGGCAAACACCACCGCACCCGCCGCCATCTCTCCACGCGAAACGGCCAATAAATAGCGCCCCGCGACACGGCCACCGGACATGAAGTCGGCGACACTGCGCATGTAGCGCTGAGTGAACGCACCAATGCCGAAAACAATCAGCAGTGCAGCAGCGACGAGAGTCCAATCCAGATAATGCATGGGCTTATGATGCGCCGTAGCGCTTTAAATGTGATACAAAAATAAGGGAGTAAAGGCCTATTTCATGAGCCCAGAAGGCAATTCGAGATTACCGTCGAGCTTCAATTTTGCGCGCTGGCTCTCGTCGTTCACGTGGATCTTCCCGTCGGTCGTATTTTTCTGAACGATCATGGTGGCGTCTTTCACATTACTACGGACGAGTCCGTAGAATGCTTCCTTCCACCCATAGATAAAGTTGTCTTCCACCAGCCCGAAAAAGGGCACATTGGTCGTCAATGAAATCGCCGCGGCATCGCCTTCGATGTTCGCCTCTTCGCTTTCCATCCCGACCTGATCATCGCCGGTGAAGGCGAAGTATGGCACCTTGTTCGCCTCGGCAGCTTTATCTTCAGCGGTGCCGGTATCAACCGATGGTTCTTTGCGGAATACATTCCCTTTCACGATTGTCATGCGGGTGCCCATCGGCTTGACGAATATCGTGGCCGGATCAAATGGAAGCCGCGAGATGAACTCATTGTCCATCACAGTTAACCGACCTTCGCCGAACTTGTTGACGACGCCATTGATGAATTTGTTGCCGCTGATCAGCACATCGCGCCCCGCTTGCACAGACAGCTGCACTGTGCGCGTGGTCAACTCATTCACAAAAAGGTTACCGCTGATTTGCGTCCCTCCCGCTCCGTATCGATCCTCCGGATTTGACGGGCCGTGGTGCAAGCGCACGAACGGGCCGAGGTATTTGGAGGGATCGTCCCACCAGCTGTATTCGGGATCCCAAGGCTCGTGGCGGATGATCACTTGGTTGCCGGTGATCAAGAGTTTTTCTCCCCAATACATGGAGGCGATACCGCCGGCGGTGCAGTTGATCGCGATGTTATTGGAGAAAACCAAATTTTCACCCCCTTCGGTGCCATAGGCGTAGTCGGCGATGAAACGTGCTATGTTACCGTCGACCACCACTTGGCGGCCTTTGTTGCCCCAGCAAAGCGTATTGCCATATTCCGCGTAGTTGTTTTGAATCAAAACATCGTATGCGCCCGAGGTATGCTTATTGTAACCGGGATCGCCCAGCTTAAGGTCACGATAGACCACATTGGCCGACCCACGTGGCAAATTTTGCTTACGCGAAGGATCCGGGGAACCGCCGAACCAGACGGCCTGGTATTTCACATCGCGCGACCAATTGTCGTAGTGTCGCAGGCTTTCTCCACCTTCGGAAAAGCGTGTCAGGTAATTGCCGCTGACCATGCGGTTGCCACGCACGACAACATCATCGCACAGATCGGCCTCCATCATCCCGTGTAGGCGGAATCCGACCGAGTCTTCCAAAGTCAGATGCACACTCTCAACCCCGCGGAATAACACCTGTGAATTATAGTAACCCACATGGCTATAATTTTCCATGGGGCTGGTGCCGTCGAAGTTCATATAGCGACCCTTGCGTGCGCGATCCTTCAACGGGATCAACTCGCGGGGATCGCTATTCTTGACATCCGCTTCGCTCACCGTGACATGTTTCACGTCGTAAGCATAGACCAAGTTATGGACTGGGGTATCTTTAATCCCCGCTCCGTTCCAAGCAAAATCGTAATGCAAGCCCTCGATGCGCACATGGTCGCCCACCACCACGAGGAGGTTTTTGTCCTCAACGCGTTCCGGCAAGGGACGGATCAGGGCATCTCTGTCAAATGTCAGCGTCTTGCCTTCCGGGATCTCCACGGTACCGATCCGGTAGGTGCCGGCCGTAAAGAGCAAATGCGAAGGCCCCTCGTCCAAGACGCGCTGAATCGAGTCGGTGTTGTCAGTGTTTCCGTCGGCAACGACGCCAAGCGTCGTGACGTCCACCTGAGCATTCAGAGCGGTCGCGAGTGCCATTCCGATGGCAGACAGGGTGAGGGTGGATTTTCTAAAAAGCATATTCTGGTTTAGGTTTAGTTGGGAATGGGGTTGAATTAAAAATCAGGTATAGAGTCTTTCAGATCCGGCGGCACTTCAACTGCAAAGGATTGCCAGAATCAGCAGAACTCATATCTAATTAGGTATAGATTTAACGTTCGAGAAAACCGAGAATCGTAACCAACAGAAGACATGCCACGCTAAACGCCCACGAAGCCTTTCGGAGCTAGAACTGCCTTAGCGGGACTGATCTGACATAAATTCCCGAGTATCGCGTTGAATGAACATTTTCTCATTCTGAGCGGTGGCGTCTTCGATCGATGATCCGCAGTGACTCTGCTTGCCGAATGGCAGATGTCCTCGGATTGACGGGGGCGCATCGCATTTGCGACGCGTTTCGCAAGTATAGAGATTTGGAGATTTGGAGAGAAACCAAACCGAGGAAGAAACAATTACACACCCAAAAAAAATCGCGCCTCCGAAGAAGCGCGATAAAAATTTGGATGACTTTTCCGATGTCGGCTTAGCGACGGCGGCGGCGCACCACCGCCAGAATGCTCAGGCCACCGAGGAGCATCGCGAACGAAGCAGGCTCGGGAATGACGACAGCGCCATTGACTTCAATATTGTCAATGTCGAGGAAACGTCGACTGGAGAAGATCTGATTGGGCTCACCTGAGCTGGGATTCTCTGAGACGAAATAGAGCCGAAACTCCACTGAGCTATCAACTCCCGCATTCCCTAGACTCGAAAGGCTGATGGACTTTGCCTCATAGCCGCTGCTCGAATCTTCGGCCAAATCAACCACAGCGATGCTTTGGCTAGCTCCAACTTGTGAAGCGGTGGATGCAAACCCATCCACGCTCGTGAAAAGAGCGGCGGTAAATGTCGTATCCGTAGGATCCCCCCCAGGATTGGAAGTATAAGAAATTTGGAAATCGAATGTGATCGTATCCCCAGCCGTAAAACTCAGGGCTTTGCCGGCGTCCGGCGTCAGCGTGAACGAGAGGTAATCGTTGTTGGTCAGAGCGTCACTCAAATTACCACTGGCAATTCCTGCATTTGTGAACTGTTCCTTGATCCCCAATCCACTACCCCCTTCACCCCGGGAGGTTCCTTGAAAACTGGTGCCAGCACCATCTGAAAGTACTGATGCCGTCACGGATGCATCACTGAAACCGACAGCGAAAGGACCTGCACCGTTATTCGTGGTGCCGGATTCAAAATCATAGGTGACCAGTTGCGCATGGCCGAGCGGCGCGAGCGCGAAGGAGGCCACAAGGGCGCAAAGATAATAAGCTGTTTTCTTCTTCATAATTTATATGGGTTGGGGGTTTAGAGAATTAAATCAGGTATAGCCTCTTTCAGCATCGGATTCGTTTCAACCGCAATGAATTGCAAAAAACCGCACATCTCATATCCAATCCGGTATTAATTGGCGACTTTTGGTGAAATCGTTGCGTCAAAGGCCATTTTTAGTGGATTTCTCGAACTCGACGGGCGGGATCACAAGGCAACCGCCGAGATTCGAGCGGGGCTCAAACCTCCACAGAAGTCCCAGGCGAAATACATCGTTCCGGCCACAGCCACACCCCGGATCAATATGTATTTACCGGCGTCGATGCGGGCGTCCAGTCCCGCGCTTTTGAAGCCTTCCAGTAAGCTTTCGAGACTTTCGTCCCCTCCAGGATCCAAGTTCAAGTGGAATTCGAATGGCCCGCCTACTTGCAAGCCCTCTAGGACGACATAGCCAGTCGAACTGGAAATAAACGAATCGTGCGGACGCGAGGTAGCATTCAGCACAGTCTTCCGGGCATTCGCATTTAACTGGAGACTGATGCCGGCTCCCGATGAACTACTCTGCAAGCGCCACAAGTCCGCGTTGCCCACCGATGCAAACTCTCCCGAGATCCGGCCGTCCGAGACATCGAGCAAAGCGAATTCAGATGCCTTGAGCAGGGCAACGCCTCCTTTCAATTCAAACTGGAGCTCACCGCCCAAACGCAGTGCCGCCCCTTCTGAAAACTGGAGCACACCCGGCGCATCCCCATCAATGAGGAATGACAACACGGGGCGGCTGTGCTCGCCCGCGAACATGTCCAGTCCGCCGTTGATGCGCACCTTCGCGTCGCTCCCCACGCGGAGCATCGCATCGACTTCACCCCTGCCTCCGCTATGATCGGAACCGAGCTTGAGCGAATTCAAAACCGTCAGGCTACCGGCCAGGGCGGAATACTCTGCCCGATTGGCATTCGAATCCTGCATGCCGCGATAACGCTCCGAGCCGATCACAAGGTTGTCCACTTCGACACTGCCCCCGTTTTGCTCGAACAAGGCAGTTGAGGAACCCGTGGTGTTGCCCCCGAGCACCAGATCACCGCTGTGGATGCGGAGAATGCCGTCCTGCATCCTATAATGCCCATACCCACCCCCACTCGCGAGAAAGCCGCCGACGTAGAAGTCGTTCCCCATGATGACGCGGCCGCCCTCTTGCAGCAATTCGCCGCGGCTGCCTTCGCCCGCGCCAAGCAGGGAGGCTCCGGCCGATCCGATCTCCAGCGTGGCCCCCTCCCCGATCGTCAAAATCGCCTCTTGGCCGGAACCGGCTCCCACACGCAGCAAACGAGCCTCCGAATAGGACGGCAAAGTCAGCTTTCCCGACGGGACAACCACATTGGTCGATGAACTCGGCATCCCCGAACTCCATGACCTCCGGTCAAACCAACCACCGTCTGAACCATCCCAGACGGTATCCGTGACCGCACAGATCGGATGGCTCGAAAGAATGAGTAACAGGGAGACAGAGACAAAACGAGGTATCAGCTTCATAGCAAGTGGACATGGATGGAGGGTTGGTGGCTCGAATAAACCCAGCCTAGCACGGCAAGGCTTAACAAATTTGATACACACTTTATCCGATTGGAACCATAGCTTAAAGTTCCAAGAATGGCAATTCGAGGTAGTTCCCATGTCTAAAAAGGTATCGCAAGCCGACATTGCTGGCATACCGAATCGGAACGACCGTTTACCGTACCGGATACGAACCAAACCTTGAGCCATCGCCCGCCCGTAGCGCATAATTTCAGGCACCCAGAAAAGACCCTCCAATATGTTTGAATCACCCGATATCCTTTTTATCATTACCGACCAACAACGCTGGGACACACTCTCCTGCGCAAAGGGCGGATGGGGGCACACGCCCCACCTCGACCGGCTGGCCGCCGAGGGCGCATACTTCGAGCAGTGCTACTGCGCAGCTCCCTCCTGCGTCCCCTCCCGAGCCAGCCTTTTCAACCTCCAGCGCCCATCGACAATCGGCGCGATGAAGAACGGCGACACGTGGACGACCTCCTGGGTTGAACATTTCCAGAACGCCGGCTACCGCACGTTCAACGTCGGGAAGATGCACACGCAACCCTTCGATACTCCCTGCGGGTTCGAGCAGAGATTCGTCGTCGAGAACAAAGACCGTTTCTTCCTGCCCCGTTACTACGACGACTGGGATCGGCACCTCAAGCAATTGGGCGTCCAGCCTCCGAACCGAGCGAGTTACCAAAAGCACCCGGACTACGAAACAGCGCTCGGTGCCTACGAATGGACGCTCCCGAAAGAGCTGCACTGGGACAACTTCGTGCCCAATACCGCCAAATGGCTGATCGATGAACTCGGCGACGAGCCCCTCTTCCTCCAGATCGGATTCCCCGGGCCGCACACGCCCTACGACCCGCCCCCCGAATACTTGGATCGGATCGACGAGTCCCAGATCCCACTCCCGCCGGACTATGCTCCTGCGAACGAAATCCCGCCGCTCAGGGAATACCGCGACGTGATGATCCACGGCAACCACGACGGGATCCATTGGACGGAACATCCGACCGCCGAACAAATCAAGCGCCTGCGGAAACACTACGCCGCCAACGTCCACATGATCGACGAGCAGATCGGGGAAGTCCTCCAAAAACTCGAGAAGCGCGGCAAGCTCGACAACACGATCATCGTCTTCACCTCCGACCATGGCGACGCCTTGGGTGACCAACGGCAAATCCAGAAATGGACGATGCACGACCACAACACGCGGATACCCGCTCTGGTTTGGGCACCCGGCCGCCTCCCCGCAGGCACGCGTTGCAAGGAATTGATCTCCCAAATGGATTTGATCCCCATGCTCTTCGAACTGGCCGGCGTCCCGCTTGACGACCACGGCGAAGCCATCAACGCCCGCGAAGTGCTCGACGGCTCACGCCCCGGCCGAGCGCATGTTTACGCCGAGCACGGGCGCTGCAACATGCTCCCCTCCATCGACCACGTGGAAATGATCCGCACCACGGAGTGGAAACTCGTGCATTACGCCAACCGCGACTACGGCGAACTCTACGATTTGAACGCCGATCCACACGAATTGGACAACCTATGGTTCGACGGAAAGCACGCGGCACAACGCACCACACTGGAATCGAAACTACCGCGATAAGTCGCGGCTTCAGTTGGCGTCAGCAATCGGCTCATCATCATGCGACGGATTGTATCCCGCCCAAGGGCGCGTCATTTCCGCCTTCATGATCTCACTGACATGCTTCGTGGCGACGTGGCCATCGAGATAGAGCACGTTGACCATCCCGTTGTGAGGCATCGTCGGCGCCGAGGCTAAATAATCCTCACTGCCTCCGCCCTTGATCACCGTGCCATCCAGCCAGCGCTTCGGCCAACGCATATCGATCCCGAAGATCGTCTGGGCGGGCATTTCGATCGTCGCGAAGGGCTTCGCCACAGCCACCGTTTCCCCATTGGAATCCTGGGCGGAATTGGTCAGGAAAACATTAAACCCATAGCCCCAGTCCTCGACCGGACACGAAGCATCTCGGCGAATGATGCCCTGCATGACGTCCAGCTTCTGCCCCTTCAGCCCTTCCACGCCTTCAAAAGACAGGTAAGGCGAAAGCTGTATCCAAACCTCATCACCGGCGAAACTGGTTTCCGGAAGGTAACCTTTGTTGTCGCCGATATACAGCTTCAACGCGGCATCCCACTGCCTCCAGTGCGCAACGCATTTCGCCGTGTTCGCGGATTGGCGCACACCCTGCAAGCCGACGAGCAGCAAGCCGGCGAGCACGCCAATGATCGCAATGACGGTCAGCAACTCGATCAGAGTGAAGCCTACCGTTTGGCGGGGGCGGGGGCGCGGAGCATTGGGAACAGATGGGGTCATGATAACTTTACATATAGTCCTGAACCACAGAAGAACGGCAAATGCAAAGAATTACCCTGAGAGGTGATTCACATATCCATTCTGGTAGGCGACGAATCAGCCGCACTCGGCCAATCCGACCGGGCGATCAGCCGTCCTTGGCGCTACAACAGGTGCCGCTCCCAGTCATTCCGCACTGAACAGAGTTCGTCCCCGATCGCCTCCATTTGCCGCAGGAGCTGGCAGTGCAACTGCTTGAGCGCCCCCTGCACCTCGACCAGATACTCGGGCGTCAACTGATGGTCTGAGATCAGGTTTTTGCTCTCAGCGGGGTCTTTCTCCAAGTCAAAAAACGCCGACCTCCACGGGGAATGGAAATCGAGCACCAATTTCCAACGATCCGAACGCATCGCACGCAAATGCGCATGGGCATACACGCACATATCGTATTCCGAATAGACCGCGCCCCGCCATTCGGGAATTGAGCCTTCCAAGACCAGAGGCGCCCAGCTTTGACCCCGGACGAGAAGCCCTTCCGGAACTTCACATCCAGCCAACTCAACAACGGTCGTCAACCAGTCCACATCGGAGAGCAATTCCGAATACCGGCTACCCGCCTCAATCCGGTTCGGCCAACGGATGATCGCTGGCACCCGAAGCGACTCATCTGTCAAGTTGGGCACCCAACGGTTCTCATCAGTCGGCTCCGTCGCTTGAATCCCGTTTCCCTTATGCCAGAGGCCGTTTTGCCCCATCATAAACCCATGGTCTGAACTGAAGATGACAATGGTGTCGTCACTCAACCCGGCCTCGTCCAAGGCATTCAACACGCGCCCGACCATCCTATCGACCCCGCTGACACCGGCCATGTAACCTTTCATCCGCTCCTGCAAACCATCCAGATCCAAATTCGGATATTCGGGATTGGGCAAAGTCATCTCCCGGTCGGCATAATGCACGGCGTCACATTCGGGCACCGGCGACCATGGGTGGTGCGGCTGGCGCAGGTTCAGCGACAGCAAGAACGGCTGCCCGTCGTCATCGCCCTTCCGCCGTATCAGTTCGACGGCTCGATCCGTAAGAATCTCATCGCAATAGCCTTCGAATTGCTGCACTTCGCCCTCCTCTTCCAGCTCCGGATTCAACGGTTCCACGCCGCCTCCGGTCAATCCAAAGAAAGAGTGGTAGCCGTTGTTCGTCGGATGGCAGCGACGCTCAGAATCCAGCGTCCAATCGCCGACATGCCATTTGCCGATCAAGGTATTGTCATAACCATGGTCGGCGAGGATCGAAGGGAAGGTCTTCCACCCTGAATCGATCCCGACTTTAGCCCATTCGTCCGTAAACGCGACATGCCCTGGCTTCGGGATAAAATCAGGTATCCCCGTTTCCGAACTGTATCGGCCAGTCAACATCGCAGCACGCGCGGGGCTGCACACCGGGGTCGAACAAAAAGCCTCTTCCATGAGAGCGCCCTCGCTGGCCAGCCGATCCAAGTTGGGCGTGTGTGCCTCGTTGTTGCCATAGGCACCAATAGTCCAAGCCGCCTGATCATCGACATAGATGAAACAAATATTCGGGTGTTCTTTTTGCATCACAACGGATAACTTTTCAAATTCGTATTGGATTTATTGATACACTGTAATTTCAGTCATAGAAGGCACGGCGCATCCACAGATTAATAATTCTCATTCGGATCGCACCCGATCTGCAAAGCCAAAGCCATGCCATATCCAGCGTTTTGAATATCCGATCCGGTATCCCACCATTTAACTCTCCGCCCGCAACCGGTATTGCTCCGGCGAGAACCCGGTGATCTGCTTGAATCGACGCGAGAAATATGGCTGGCTCCCGAAGCCGCACTCGAACCCGATCGACTTGACCGACATGTTTGAGGTAATCAACAAGTGGCAAGCACGCTCCACCATATAGCGCGAATGGAATACGGTCGGCGTGACACCACACAAACGCTTGAATTTTTTCCGGAAAGCCTGTTCGCCGATCCCGAAATCACGCGCCACTTCGACCAGATCCAATTTATCATTAAGGGGAACCGCTTGCATGCGCGCCTTCGCCTCTTCCGCCCAGTTGAGTTCGGAACTCAGTTTCGGCGTTTTCCAGGAATCGCACATCTCCGCGATCAATTGGAGCAGGCGCCCGGTATCCGACAGGTTGATTTCATGCCCCCGGGATGCCATCGGCAAAACCACGTCGTGGATCCGATTCAGCCAATAATCTTCGCCCTTTCCATGCACAGGCAAATGCCGAACCGGATCCTCCGGGTCTAACAACCCAACCCCCATCCAAGCATCGAACACCGAGCCCGAGAAATCGATACTCAACTCATTCCAGAGAGTCCCAGGATCGGGAACGAACACATGACTTACCCCGGGAAAGAGACAGAGCAGGTCGCCCGCCTCGACCGGTATCTTCTCTTCGTGAAAGTCGTTCGAGAAATGCCCTTTGCCTCTGTAGATATAGCGTATCCCGAAATGAGTCAGTGCGCGGCGCTTCCCGACCAAGGCATACTCCTCCATTCCCCAGCTATCTTCGATTTGTGCGCTCAACCGGATCCACCCCGGGGAGAGCGGGTGGAACGATTCCACGATCAACCAATAATCACGTTGTTTCCCCGTAAATGGCGAAGTCACTTTCGAGTAACTCCCGCCATGCTTTTGACTCATTTCTTTCAAGTGGGACATAGTCGAGGGCAATTTCTGATACCTAATCAGAAATCACAAACCTTGTAAAGCCACATCAAAAACGCATTTAAGCCATTCATTGAAAGAAAGTTACACCCTCGAATCGAACAAGTAACAAAGGTCAAACCTTGCACCGGTTAAGTCATCTACGTGAGCTAACTTCGGATCCGGCGTGACTTTGGTACCACCCCAGCAGAGACTCAATCAAGGTATCGCGAAGGGATCTATGCGCCGGATCAGACCACAAGTTCTCCATCTCCCCGGGGTCCGCCTGCAGGTCGAACAATTGCCCCTCGAAAACCGCCCCGGGCTGCCCCTCGGGGAAGTAGATCGTCAACTTGTGCCGACCGTCGCAGAGCATCGCCCCGTGGATCGGCGGATCGAAGTAACGCCCCGTATCACAAATCCCTGTGCCATGATACATGCATACACTAAACGCGCGGCCCGCCCCATCCTCTTCACGTAAGAGATTCTTCGAGTCAGGCATACGCTCGTGCAATACCTCAGCGCTCTCACCTGAAGCACTAAGGAGAGTCGCCGCCAAATCGTGCAGTTGTACCGGATTTTCGGATACGGTTCCGGCTACAATCCCGCCAGGCCAACGCATCAGCAGCGGCACCCGCACGGAAGGCTCATAAAAGTAGGCGCCTTTGGCCAGAAGGCCGTGATCCCCCAGCATGTCGCCGTGGTCGCTGCAGAAAACCACCAAAGTGTTTTCAGCCAGCCCGTGCGTATCTAGCGCCTCCAACACCCGACCCACTTCCGCGTCCAACAATGCGATCGACGCCAGATAATCGACCCGGTCTTTGAGAATGCGCTCCGGGCGGTAATGATGCGCCAGCTCTTCCGGCGTCGGTTCTTTCGGTTCCGGCACGGCGGCGTCCTTGCCCCAACTCGGCCCCTTCTTCGGTTCCGAAAGCATATAGCCGTGCGCATGCTCGCGCCGCACCGCTTCGGGCAAGTCCGACATCGGCACGCGGTCACGGATAGGTTCAGGGATTTTCGAGGCGTCCACCAATTCACGGTAGGCCTGCGGATAATCATGGTAAGGATTGTGCGGATCGAATACGCTCATCTTACAAAAGAACGGCTGTTCTGGGTTCGCGTTCTCAATGAAGTCAACCGTTCGACTAGCCGCCCAATGCGTCATATGGCACTCCTGCGGGACGTCGTCGACCTGCCGCCCTTCGGCCAACAGCTTTTTGTAAAAATCCGGATGCGTGGACTTCAACCACTGCCCGTAGGCCTGCCCGGGGTCGTCCATCAACAGGCTCGGCTCGGGGCACCACTCGTACACATCGAAGCCGTCGTTATCCCGTCGGTTCTCCAATTCATGGCGGATCGCACTGACATGGAGCTTCCCGAAAAGCGCAGTCCGGTAGCCCTGTGCCTGCAAATGCACGGGGAACAACTCCTGTTCCTCCGAAAGCACATCGTAGAGCCGCTCCACGCCGTGCGCCGGAACCGGCTTCCCGGTCATCAAGCTCGCCCGCGACGGCGTGCAGATCGGGTTGCTCACATAGCAGCGGTCGTAACGCACGCCCTCGGCGGCCAGACGATCCAGATTCGGTGTCTCGATGGCCTCGCAACCATAGCACCCCAGGCTGTCCCAGCGCTGCTGATCCGTCATGATCAACACGATATTCGGATTTCGGTTCATCGTATCATTCCTCCGGGAAACGGCGATCCACCACGACATCCAATTCGGAGCGCACATCTTTAAACCAATGCTGGGCGCGCGCTTCCATATCCGACACACGCTCTGCATGATCCGCAGCGAGGTTATTCGTCTCCGATGGATCCCTCACCACATGATAAAGCAACGGAGACTTGGCGGTTCCCAAGTCGCGGTCACGGTCGGGGGCAACCACGGAGAAGGGAATCTTCCCCGTCACCATGGCTTCGTTCTCCGCCGACATGGTGCGGAAACCGTCCTTCGGAGGTATGACCAACTTCCAAGGCCCATCCCGCATCGCAAGGTTACAAGCCTCCACCGGATAGTAGCGGTTCCACTGCCAAAAGCGATCGACTTCAGGCGCTTCGCTCTCCCCTTTCCAAGCGGGCAGATAGTTCACACCATCGAGTGCCAAGCCATCCGGAATCGGCACTTCGCAAGCTGCAGCCAAGGTGGGCAAGACATCGACAAAATGGAACATCCCGTCGAACTCGCGGCTCTCCAACTGCACAGGCCAACTCACGAGGAAAGGCACACGGATGCCACCTTCGTAAACGAGATACTTGTGCCCGCGTAAATCACAGTTGAATCGCTCGGGAGAGAGCCCATCGACGACCACGTCGTCGGGGCCGTTGTCACTGGTAAAGACAACGATCGTATTCTCGCGCAGGCCTTTTTCCTCCAGCTTGTCCAACACCTGTCCGATGCCGTCGTCCATAATTTCAATCATGGCATAAACGGTGGCCTGTCCTTTGGTCAGCCCTTTTCCGTTATTCAGGTATTTGTCGACCAAACCCTGCGGCGCTTGCAACGGCCGGTGCGGCGCGTAATGGGCTAGGTGAAGGAAGAAAGGCTGCCCCGGCTCCGAGCGGTCGATGAAGTCCAGCGCCCGCTCGGTCAAATAATCCGTCAGATAGCGTCCGCCGGCCTCGACCTCGGTGCCGTTCTGGTCGATCGACCATTTCCAATAGTCCTTCCGCTGGGGGTGGAAAGCGTCCACCTCGTCGAAGCCCCGGTTCTCTGGGCGGTAAGGTTCGTCGGTGCCACAGTGCCACTTGCCGACAATGCCTGTTCGATAGCCCCCGGCTTTGAACAAGTCGGCGATGGTCACTTCGTCCGTCGACAGCTGGTTCAACCCATTTATCGCGTTGAGATCCACACAGCCGGTGCGCAGAGGGTAACGCCCTGTCAAAAAACCCGCGCGCGAAGGCGCACAGACCGGCGAAGCCGCATACGCTTGGGAGAATCGCAGCGAGTCCCCGTAGAGACGATCAAGATTCGGGGTCTCGCTCAGGCCATCATTGATACACCCGAAATCACCATAGCCCATATCGTCCGCCATGATGAAAATGACATTCGGTTGAGACAGGGGATCAGGGTGGCTGGATTCCATTTTTAACGTATCTGTGTGAACCTGCGCAGCGATCAAACAGCCCGCCACAAAAAGCAGGACAGCAGGGACCCGACTGCTCACCGCGTTCATGCCAGCACGGAATCAGCGGTTTTCAGCTGCGATTCCAACGCACCATTCTTCGGCCATGAGAGACCTTTTGTATGGGCGCGGAAATTCTTCACGACATGATAGGTAATGCGGTTCGAATCGTGAAAACGGACGGAGCCGCGCCACGCGGTGCGCACGAGCGAAATGAGGTCATCCCCGTCGAACTGCCAGTCGACATACTGGAAGCCGGTCAATCGGATCGAGTCTTCTTCACTCAAGCCCGATTCATCCTCGATCACGGTTGTCAGCACCTTCCAGTCGCGCAGGTTATGCGAAGCGCAGAGCGAGAGGACGTTGCGCTGGCTCGCCTGTCCTGGCACTGTGTTGTTGTTGCTGAGCGTGAAATAAAGACTCGTTTCGGGATCACGGCGGATGGTGAACTTGTGCGTCCCGCCGGGCAGGCGGATAATGTCGTTCTCGTAGTCGAGCGAAACCTCGCGCCCATCGTCATCGACTTTGACCAAGGCGGCGTAATCGGAATGCGGTTCCGTGCTCATCCGCATGACGTCCCAAAGCTGCCCGTCGGGTCCGGCCACGACATTTCCCTCGAGAAATCCCGGCCCGGTTTCGCCCCAGTCGGAAGGCACCTTGCTCGGGTCGAAGGGTAGTTTGTTGCTCATCGTCCAGCTGTCCGCACAGAGGAGGTCGGCGTCGATATCGGCCGAGATGACGAATGCCTCAAAGCCCGAAGGCCAGAGCGCCGACACGTTATCCTCGTAGGCGCGGTAGATCCGCCCCTCGTGCACGATCACCGGCGTCGGAGCGCAGTGGTAATTCGGCGGCGACACCGAAGGGCCGCCCTCATAGAGGAGCCCGCGCTCCGCATCCAAGGGGAAAGTCCAGGAATAGCCGCCATTCACACTACGGCGTATCACGATCGATCCGTAACGACGGTCACATCCGATCATATAGAGGTCGCCGGCGTGCAGAAACAATGTGCTCCAAAAAGCACCGATCAATTGCGAACAATTCACCCACGTCGCCCCATCGTCCTCCGAGCGATAGACACTAGTGAGCCTCAGGACACCGTCATCGAATCCGTCCTTTTCCTTAAAAAAATAATCGTGCGAGGCGACCAGCACGCCGTCCTCCAGCCGAATAATCGAGGGGCTGCCCAAGTAGGTCTTGCTGCGCTCGGGCATGTGTTTGACTTCCGAATAATTCATACAGCAAATCTTATAAACGGTTTCGCTGTCCGATGAAGCCGTAACGCTATCAGATACCGGTAGTCCGCGTATCCAATCCGGTAACTTCCGATCAGACGAAGCCCCGTCTCGATTCGGCTACCGTATTGTGAAGTGAATTTACCGCAATGGATACCACAGTTCGCTTCCCGGCTCCCACCTGAGCCTTCAACATAAGGCTCACCGATTAACCACGTTAACACTGCCGCGCATTATGGACACACAAACTGCCCCCACCACATCCGCTTGGACACTTGCCGAAACCGCGTTCGACTCGGCGCATGTTGAACAAAACGGTAACAAGTTTCTAATTGGAAATGGCTACCTCGGGCTACGGGGAACACTCGAAGAATTCGGCGCCTCGGAACTCGCGGCCTGCACGATCTCGGGACTCTACGACCAGCAGGGCGACCGCTGGCGCGAACCGGTCAACGCCCCCCACGCCTTCCACCTCGACGTGAGCGTCGATGGCAACAGCCTCTCCACCCTCGACTCGGAGACCGTCGCACATGAGCAACGTCTCCACCTGAGCCATGCGCTCCACTTCCGGAGCACCACTTATCGCCTGCCCAACGGTAAAACCGCCACAGTCGAGGTCGAACGCTTCCTCTCACTGCAAGATGTCCACTTGGGCGTGATGCGCTGCCGTATCCGCTGTAGCGCCGATTGCGAAGTCGAATTACGCAGCGCAACCCAGCGGGACGTATGGGACATCAACGGCTCGCATCTGGACAACTTCCAAACGCAAGCCCTCGACCACGACCTCTGCCTCGTAGCCCGGACTGTCGAGAAGGCGATCCCCGCCGTCGTGGCGACGTCCCTGGAAAGCGAAGACCTCCCCGACTTCGCAATGAGCGAAGCCGACACCTCACACCATGCGCGTTTTCAGGCAGAGGCGGAGCACAATTACCAATTCACCAAATGGGTGGCCACTCACACCGGAGCGGATACCGCCACCCCACTTGACGCAGCCCGAGCCACCCTGGAGAGAGCCCGCAACCAAGGCCTGCCCGCTGTCCGTGAAGCCCACAACCGTGCCTGGCAGGCGCGCTGGACCAACAGCGACGTGCGCATTGAGGGCGACGACGAGGCTCAGTTCGCACTCCGCTACTCCATCTACCAACTCCTGATCGCAGCCCCCGCCCATGGCCATGCCTCCATCCCGGCGCGCGGCCTCTCCGGACAAGTCTATAAGGGCGCGATCTTCTGGGACACCGAAATCTTCATGCTCCCTTTCTTCGACCACACCCAGCCGAAACTGGCGCGCAACTTGGTCGATTACCGGATCCACACGCTCGACGGCGCCCGGCGCAAAGCCGAGGAAAACGGCTTCCGCGGCGCGTTCTACGCATGGGAAAGCCAGGAAAGTGGCGACGACGCCTGCACCTTTTTCAACGTCACCGACGTCGTCACAGGGCGCCCCATGCGCACCTATTTCCGCGACAAACAGATCCATGTCAGCGCCGATGTCGCCCTAGCGATTTGGCGCCACTACCAAATGACCGGCACCCTCGACGTCCTCACCTCCGGTGGCGCCGAAGTGATCCTTGAGTGCGCACGCTTCTTCTATTCCTACGCGAGTTTCAAACCCGACCGCGATCGCTACGAAATCCACGACGTCGTCGGCCCCGACGAATACCACGAGCGCGTGCACAACAACGCATTCACCAACGCCATGGTCAAAGCCATGCTGCACATCGCCGGCAAAGTGGCCGCCCTCCTGCAAGAGAATGCCCCGGAGGTTTGGCAAGCCCTCGAACAGAAGCTGGACATCGTCGGCGAACTGGAAGCCTTCCAGGAGATGGAGCGCAAGCTCTACCAGCCCGCACCGGACAGCGAAACGCAGGTCATCGAACAATTCGACGGCTACCACCGCTTGGAAGACCAGCGCCCCGAACCGCTCAAAGAACGCCTGCTCAATCCCAACGAATACTGGGGCGGCGGCAACGGTATTGCCACCACGACGAAGGTCATCAAACAGGCCGACGTCGTCCTCATGCTGCATCTGTTTTCGGCCAACCACTCCGCCGCGGTCAAACAGGCCAACTGGGAATACTACGAACCGCGCACCGAGCACGGTTCCAGCCTCAGCCCCTGCGTCTATGCCCTCCTCGCCGCAGAGCTTGGCAAGACCGAATGGGCCTACAAATACTTCCTCCGCACGGCCACCATCGACCTGACCGGCAAGTCCAAGCAATTCGTGGGCGACCTCTACATCGGCGGCACCCATCCGGCCGCCAACGGCGGTGCCTGGATGGCGGCGATCCTCGGCTTCGCCGGACTCCGCACCGGTGAAGCCACAATCCAGATCAGACCTCAACTCCCCGAAAATTGGACGCGACTCCGCTTCCGCTTCTGCAAACAGGCACAGTGGTTCACCGTCCAGATCACAGCGGATGCCATCGTAGCCACTGGCGACACGAACAACACCCGGTCGATCGACTTCGACCTCAACGGCGAATACTTCGGCTGCGGAGCCGGAGAGCGCATTCAAAACGAATTTTAAACAATTGTGCACATGACCACACACGCCCCCATCCCTGCATTTGTTGAACAAGCCAAAGGTGCCATCTTCGATCTCGACGGTGTCATCGTTGATACCGCGAAGTACCACTACCTCGCGTGGAAACGGCTCGCCGATGAGCTGCGTTGCGAGTTCACCGAAGCCGACAACGAACGCCTCAAAGGCGTCAGCCGCGTGCGCTCCCTCGAGATTCTCCTCGAGATCGGCCAGAAAGACTTCGGCGATACGCTCAAGCTAGAGATGCTCCGCCTGAAGAACGAGTGGTACCTCGAATACATCCACCAGATGCCGAAGGAGGAAATCCTCCCCGGCGCCCGGGAGCACATCGAAGGTATCCGCGCGCGCGGCGTGAAGGTCGCCCTCGGCTCCGCCAGCAAAAACGCGCCCCTCATCCTCGAACGCCTCGGCATCACGCATCTCTTCGATTGCATCATCGACGGCAACTCGGTGAGCGCGGCCAAACCAGCGCCGGACGTCTTCCTCCAGGCCGCCGAAGGCATCGGCCTCGAACCATCCGACTGCGTCGTCTTCGAGGACGCCGAAGCCGGCATCGAAGCCGCCCACCGCGCACATATGAAGACCGTCGGCGTCGGCTCTCCACAGCTACTTCCACAGGCGGACTTCCACATTCGAGTCCTGGCCGACCTGCTCGAAACCCACGTGGAACCGGACAGCGACAAGTGGCGCTTCATACCACTGGCTTAGGTGTAATGGAATTGAGCGGTCGCCACACAATCCTGGTTCGGGGTAATTCGCACCCAGTGGGCACTGAATCCAGACGGGAAGGTATGGCTTTGGTAGCCCTCTGCAGACACTTCAATTGTGGTATAGCTATGCCATTCACCGCATCCCATAAAATCGACTTCGACATCAAAGAAGACCGCACCCTTCGACTTGTGGCTTAGATGCAAAACCTTTTGATCAAAACCAGTCATCAGGTAGGGGTCTGAAGCCTCGTCGGAACGAACCTCATCGTTCCACCATGGTCCGCCCCAGCCGCTCGGTTTGCCGTATTGCCAAAGGTCATCGGTCTTGCCCATCCAAATCCCCGACTGGGGCTCGGCGCAGTGCACGTTATCACCTCCATCGTAACTGCAGTTGTCGGCTCCGATCACGAGTAGTCCCTTCCAAGTGCAAAAGTCGCTGTGCACCCAGAGGTGAGTCGATATCGGACGGATGCCCCAGATCTGGTTCCCATACGCCCAGGGGGAAAGTTCATACCACATGCCGTGGTGATCCATGAGCAGGCGCTCGTGTTCCACCGATCGGATACGCGGCCATTCAGTTTGCCACTTATGCTCGTAAGTCTGCGATGCCTTGGAAAGCCGATATCGGCGCCACTTCTTATCAGCCTCCGTATAGACTTTCAAGATGGCGGACGCGCGATCCCATCCAGAGGCAAATGTGGTGCCGCCGAAGCTTCCCAGACCATGGACAGTGACAAAAGGTTTACGCTCAAGGACGGTCCATTTTTCACCGTCAAACTCCGCGAGTGTGCCCTCCTGCTGCTCGCCGAGGTAATCCGCTTCGCTATAGTCGTTATTGGAGACCACCAATTTATCTTTGTTGGTATAGCAGTCTTTGAAATGACACTTCATTTCACCGGGCGTATCCAACTCTTGCGTGAGATCGAAAAGCAAACGGCACTCCAGCGTCTGAACGTTCAGCTCAAAGAGCTCCCCTTCCATTCCAAGCATATAAACGTGGCTTTTGGGTTTGCTGAGGTGCTTGGCGGTGCCACAAATACGGACGTCAACAAGCTCATCGACGGTGCGCACGTTATGCTCCCGGTCAATGACGTGGGGCCCGATGACCAACTGACTCGTCGGGCTGTGGACGAAGCGATTCGCATATGTGCCATCGACGCCTGCCGGATGGCGGGTCATGTTGAAATCACCATCAATCACCCGGAGCCCGGAGCCCGTTCCGGTTGTCTTTCGATGGGAGACATAATTCAGAACATAGAGTTTGCCAAGCCATGGCATGAGGCAGCCGATTCCGATCTCGCTGCGCGGCGGCCCGAAGTCGGCAACCTGAGCGAGTGAAGGAATGACACCTGAGTAATTTGCGGGGAGATGAGTATTTTCGTTCATGACCGCCACCATGGGAGACTTTTTCCACTTGTGGAAGCCCCTCGAAATGTGTTCAGTCACATTTTACTGGCATATGCAAAGTAACCCCAAGAAACGGCCAACGATTTACGATGTGGCGAAGTTGGCCGGAGTCAGCCACGCCACCGTCTCTCGAGTCGTTCGCGGTGAGGATGTCGTCAAGCCCGCAACGATTGAGAAAGTAAAGACAGCCATTGGAGAATTAGGCTACCGCCCGGATCCGGCCCTCTCCGCACTGGCCGCTTATCGCTCCAAATTGCAGCCCAATCAAGGCCATGGAGACACCTTGGCATTCATTGATTGCGATGGGTCGGCATATTCGGAGATCGTCTACACCGGGAGTTTGAAGGAAGCGTCCTAACTCGGCTATCAAGTCGAGAAGCATGGACTGCCTGAACAAACACGCGGACAGCATCAACTTGCGAGACAGCTGTATCACCGGGGAGTCCGTGGATTGATATTCGGCCCGAGTAATGAACAGAGGGAGCTGAGCGGGTGGCACTGGGATGAACATGCGGCAGTGACCCTGGGAGCCTTGATACACCACCCCAGGCTGCATGCCGTGGCCGCAGACTACTTCCTCGGGGCTTACTCGGCCTGCCGTCTGTTACAGGAGCGAGGTTGCCGCAGGGTCGGCTTTGCCATCAACCCGGCTCTCGAAACCCGAACCGACCATCGCTGGCTGGGAGGGTATTGCGCCGCAATGGATGAGCTTGATCCAAACATATACCGGAAGCCTTGGCCTCCGGGGAAACACTTTCACACCTGGTGCCGGCGCAAAAAAATCGATGGAGTCGTCACCATCCACGGAGAATTGAGGCAATACTGGGAAGGGAATTTTGGTAATTTCCTGATGATATCCAGCCTAGGCCATCCGATGCGCGTGGAAGGCCCGCATTACACCTTGGAACCAAGTGAACTTGGCGAAGAAGCCATCCGCATGATCCATCATTTACTTCTGAAAAGAGAATACGGTCTGCCCACAAAACCTAGAACAGCAATGGTGTCGGGCACTTGGACTGGCCTTGAATGAAGCGATCAACGCACGGCGCCGCTTTCCTGATTCGGTCATTGAACACTGAGGGGGAATCCCTATTTTGGTCTGCAATTTGAAACAGGCACTCCAAGTTAAAGGCATTGTTCTGGGCATTCTACTTTTGCTCATGGCCATCGCGTCCTCCGTCGCGGTCTTCCAACTGCGTGCCGACCGCAACGATAACTCGCGCCCCACCGAGCATACCGAGCATACCGAACAACCATGAAGCTCGAAGAACATCCATTTATCCGCTCGATCTCTGAAGAGCGCCGATCCGGTATCGCCGGCGAAGTAGAGATGCTGAATCTGGAGGACGGCGAAGTCATCTTTCAAGAAGACAGCGCCCCCGACGCCCTTTTCCTCATTCTCTCCGGCAACGTCGCCTTCACCAAAGAGAAACTCGATGGCAGCTTGAAAAACGTGAGCCAATCCGGCGAAGGCAGTTTCTTCGGCGAAGTGGGCGTCTTCACGGGCGAGCACCGTGCGCTGGGCGCTGCAGCTCTCGGGAAATGCCGGGTCGCCCGTGTTCCGGAAGAGACCGTTAAGAAGATCATCGAAGACGCGGAGCCTGTGCGTAAGATTCTTGAGAGTGTGATCCACCACCTTAAAAGCACGACCGACCACTACATGGACGAAGTCATGCGCACCGAAAAGCTCACGCTGGTCGGCACCATGATGTCCTCGCTTCTTCACGATTTCAAAAACCCCTTCTCAATCATCAGCCTCGGCTCCACCATCATCGGGAACCGTTACAAAGACGATCCGAAGACAGCCAAGATCTGCGACAACATCGAGACGCAGATACGACGTATGGTCAACATGGCCAACGACCTCGCGGCCTTCGCGCGCGGCGACAGCCAGATCGAAATCGCCTACGTCAACGTCGATACCCTCTTCGAGCACTTCCGCGAGCTGAACACACCCTTCTTCAAAGACCAAACCGTCGAGCTCGTCATGAAGGGGAACGGCACCAGCTTTGAAGGCGATGCCAGCAAACTACTCCGGGTGCTGCAAAATTTAATCAGCAACGGGATCGAAGCGCTGCATAACGCCGACATTGAGGGCAAGATTGAGGTCATCGCCGAAGAAAACGATAAGGCCGTCACCATCACATTAAGCGACAACGGCCCCGGCATCCCTGAAAGAATCCGGGACACGTTCTTCGAGCCCTTCGTCACTGAAGGCAAAACCGACGGCACCGGCCTCGGCACCGCGATCGTCAAATCGATCGTCGACGCCCATCGCGGCGAGATCGATTTCGAAACCAGCGCACAAGGCACGACATTTACAATCCGCCTGCCGAAGCATCGGTCGTAGGCCGAAGAGAATTGTTCACGTCGTGTAGCGATGCGACGCCAGTCGCGTCGAAGTAGAAAGAGCATCACTCCATTGAACGTAGACGGCGCTCGCGCGCCATCGCCTGAAGCACTGGGAGCGTCCGGCTCCGCCCGGACAAAGGCAGCATAAGGGGACAAACACTGTCCATACGATGCGGACACGGAGGTCCGCGCTCCCCCTTCTAATACCACTTTTAGAAAGGTTTGACCTTATTTAGTTGAAATTTTGGTAGCGCAGGCGCGTCTCGCGCCGCAATTTCGTTCTGAGCGCTTCGACCTATCGTGCGGTCCGGGACGGACCTGCGCTACCGCACCAAACCTTTTTCAAACTGGTATAACTGCCGAAGAAACAAAAACCACGTTAGCTCACACCCACCGCGCTCAAGAACGCACGGGCGAGAATCATGTGCCCCACTCCATTCGGATGCACCCGGTCGCCGCACAGCGACTGCGTGGGCTGATGCTCCAAGTAGTGATCAAAGGCCGCCTGCGTATCGACGAAGATCGCGTCAAACTCCCCGGCCAGCTTCTTAGTGATCTCACCATAGAGATCCATTTTTGCACGCATCGGATCGGAGCGGTTCGTTTCGAGGAAGTATGGCGTCATCAAGACGAGCCCTTTGAGCTGTGGCCGAGTCTTTGCCAGCAAGCCGCGATAAACCGACTCGAATTGCTCGGGATCGACCTGCGGCGTGCCTGGTTCGGCGTCGAACTGTCGCCAGACATCATTGATCCCGATCATGACAGAAAGCCAATCCGGCTCAAGGTCGAGCACGTCCCCCTGCCAGCGTGCCTCCAGATCCGTGATCCGGTTACCACTGATCCCCGTGTTCAATACACGCACGGGCACTTCCGGCAGCGCGGCGCCGAGGATACTATCGATAAAGCTAACATAGCCCCCACCCAAGCTGCTCCAACGCCGCTGCCCAACCGGGCGCTCACGTCCGCAGTCGGTGATCGAATCACCGATGAATAATAGGTTCTGGTTCGCTTCGAAGGGGATACTCATAACCAAATAATTCAACCATCCTGTGAACGTAGGCAAGCCCAGAGCATGAAGATGTCGTAGAACAGTAGTGGGGTGATTCTATCGCCCCACAAGCTCAAGAGCTTACAGACCCTCGGGTCGGAGGATAGACGTAGCGACTGCAGGGAGTGGAGAAGGGGCAGCCAGAGGCTGATTGCGAAGCAATTCGGCGTAGCCGAACCAATCCATCCGGCTACGAAGACAATAAATCCGATGACCGCCTAAAGGCGGGACTCCAACATTCTACCAGAGCTGAATCGCAGGGGCATCTTCAGTCTCGATGGAGTAAGCCGTTGCGGTGGCTCTGATTGTAACGAGTTCGCCGTCATCGGGCACTTCGACGTAGCCGTCGTTATCATGATCGATACAGAGCACGATGTAGGGGTTCTCAAAACGATCCACCACCTGGCGGTAGCCGGTGGTTTCGGAGATCAGGAGTTCGCTCTCGGCGAACGAATGAAATGCGATCATCCGACGGTTGCCATCGACGGCGATGCGTTGCCCGTTCTTGTCGCGCCCGGAGAGCGCTTGAATGAATCGCTCAGAGTTGGGGTATTTGCCGAGGTTGATCTCCGACTGCCCCTCGAAGAAAGCAGGATAGTGGCCGTACTCGCCTTTGAACATCTGAAGCGCGGTGACGTAGTTGGACAACTGAGCACGAGATGCGGCTTGATTCGAATTTCCCCCGCCACAACCAGTGGACACCGTCGGAATAAACGCCCCCGCCAATAGAACGAGTCCGAGCATCGTCATGATCCCGTAGAATAGTTGGCTCCGACTCATGTCAGCCAAGTTAGATAGTGCTCAACTCGTCGTCAAGGGCAGCAACTCTCGAAAGTGAGGGAGGGACGACCTCTGTGTCGTCCGTTCACCAAGGGCATTTTGCGGACGACACGGAGGTCGTCCCTCCGGAGATGAATACCGAGTAAGCACAAAAAACGCGCTCCGTTTCGGGAGCGCGTTTTGGAAATTGTAGTGAATGCCACAACTGTGGCGTTCGGGACGAACGCCGCTACCTTCTCCGGCCTTTGGCCAGCTTCTGGGCGATGAGGTATTGGACGTTCTTTTCGAGGCGTTCGAGCTGGTCGTGATCGATACCATCGGCTTCGGCTTCGGCGAGAGCTTCGAGGGCTTTGGCTTGAGCAGACTCGACTTCGGAGAGGTCGATCTCTTTGACGTCGACAGCGGCTTCAGTGAGCACGGAGATCGTGTTACCGAGGACTTTGGCAAAACCGTGGTCGACTGCGATGAAATCGGTGTTGCCGTCCTTGATGACCTTCAGCTCGCCGGCGACGATCTTCGTCACCATCGGGATGTGGCCAGTGAGGATACCGGTTTCACCCGACTCAGTCGGCAAGACGACCTGAGTGGCCTCTGTGCTGAGAACCTTTTCGTCAGGTGTGATGATTTCGAGAGTGAGCATTTTGAGAATTAGGAATTAGGAATGAAGAATTAGGAATCTAGCTAGTTGAAATGAGAACGCGTATATTTGGCATTCTTAATTCGTAATTTTTAATTCCTAATTATCGCGCAGCGATTAGCCCTTCTTGTTGGCTTCGATGGCCATGTCGATGCTGCCCTTCATGTAAAGGTCGTTCTCGGCGAGGTCGTCGCACTCACCGTCGAGGATCATCTTGAAGCCTTTGATAGTGTCGGCGGTCGATACGTATTCGCCGGGTGTGCCGGTGAAGACTTCGGCCACGTGGAAGGGCTGGGAGAGGAACTTTTGCACCTTACGTGCGCGGTAGACGACTTGCTTGTCCTCTGGGGAAAGCTCGTCGAGACCGAGAATCGCGATGATGTCCTGCAGATCCTTGTAGCGTTGAAGCACGTTTTGCACACCGCGAGCGACGGTGTAGTGTTCTTCGCCGACGATCGCGGGATCGAGTGCGTTGGAGATCGAAGCGAGGGGATCCACCGCAGGGTAGATACCGAGCTCAGCGATGGAACGCTCAAGAACGATGGTGGAGTCCAAGTGAGCGAAGGTGTTGGCCGGCGCAGGGTCGGTCAAGTCATCGGCAGGGACGTAAACAGCTTGGAAGGAAGTAATCGAACCCTTCTTGGTAGAGGTAATACGCTCCTGAAGGTTACCCATTTCCTGAGAGAGTGTGGGCTGGTAACCCACCGCAGAGGGCGAGCGACCGAGCAGCGCGGACACCTCGGCACCGGCTTGAGAGAAACGGAAGATGTTATCCACGAAAAGGAGAACGTCCTGGTTCTTCTCATCACGGAAGTACTCGGCCATAGTGAGGCCGGAAAGCGCGACACGCATACGAGCACCGGGGGGCTCGTTCATCTGACCGTAAACAAGCGCCACTTTGGAGTTGGGGATGTTTTCCTGGTCGATGACGCCTGCATCGGACATTTCGTGGTAAAGGTCATTCCCCTCACGAGAGCGCTCACCGACACCGGCGAATACGGAATAACCACCGTGCGCCTTGGCGATGTTATTGATCAGCTCCATGATGACAACGGTCTTACCAACACCAGCACCACCGAAGGCGCCGACTTTACCACCCTTAGTGAAGGGGCAAATGAGGTCGATGACCTTGATACCAGTCTCGAGGATCTCGGCGTCGGTCGCTTGGTCGATAAGAGCCGGAGGGAGGCGGTGGATCGAGCGGCGCTCGTCTGTGGCGACGGGGCCTTTTTCGTCAACCGTGTCGCCGGTCACATTAAAGATGCGGCCGAGAACGGCTTCGCCGACAGGGACGGAGATGGGTGAGCCTGTGCCGATCACTTCCATACCGCGGACGAGGCCGTCGGTGGAGGTCATGGCCACAGCGCGGACGAGCCCTTCACCGAGGTGCTGCTGCACTTCGAGGGTGAGGCTCTTTTCAGCACCGCCGACTTGGTAGTTGATGACGATGGCGTCAAAAATTTCAGGGACGCTGTCGATTGGGAAGGCCGCGTCGACGACGGCGCCGATGACTTGGACGATTTTACCGTTTTTGCTCATGATGATTTAAGGTGGGAAAGTAGGAAGGTGCTAATGTGCGAAGGTAGGACTAGTGGGCGGAAGCGGCGGCGGCGATTTCGAGGATTTCCTGCGTGATCGCGGCTTGGCGAGCCTTGTTGTAGTCGAGAGTGAGGTCGTCGACGAGGCTCGACGCGTTGTCGGTCGCAGCTTTCATCGCCACCATACGTGCGGAGTATTCAGCCGCGCGGCTCTCGAGGAGCAGTTGGTGGATGATCACCTTGACGTAGAGGTCGGGCAACTGGTCAAGCACCTCTTCGGCGGAGGGTTCGAAGACCATTTCGCGGGCATCACTGCGGGCACCGAGGATGTCTTCTTCGCCTTTGACGCGCTTCTTGAGTTGTTCGAGCACTTCGCGCAGATCAACGATCGGAAGGAGCGACTGGATGACGGGCTCTTGCACGAGCACGTTCACAAAGCTGGGATACGCGACCTCGATGGTGTCGACCTCGCCGCTCTTGTAGGCTTCGATCAGCATCTTGAGCATCGGGCGAAGCTCACTGAAGCTAGCCTTGTCGGAGACGGTGAAGTCGGCGATCAAATCGCGCTTGGAGCGGGAGATGAACTGGGTGGCTTTACGACCGACGGTGACAAATTTCGCGTCGCCTTTGACCTCTTCGGCAATCTTACGGAAGAGATTGGTGTTGAGAGGGCCGCAGAGGCCTTTGTCGGTGGAGAGGATAAGGATACCGCGTGTCTTGACCTCGCGCTTCTCGAAGAAGGGGTGCGAGATGGTGGCACCGGAGAGATCGAGCTTTTCGCCGACAGTGTCGAGCAAGTCGGCAAGGAGCAGCGCGTAGGGACGACCGGCCACGGCGGCGTCTTGCGCACGTTTCATCTTGGAGGATGAGACGAGCTGCATCGCACGCGTGATCTGCCGGGTGTTTTTAACCGACTTGATACGGCGGCGGATGTCGCGAAGATTGGCCATTTTACTTAATTAAGAATTAGGAATTACGAATTAGGAATTAGGAATTAGAAATTTCCTAGGCGGTGAAGCCGGCTTTCCACTCTTCGAGGGAAGTCTTGAGGGCGGATTCGGACTCGTCGCTGATCGCTTTCTCGGAACGGATGGTGTCCATGATCTTGGCACCGCGTGTTTCGAGGAATTCGCGAAGGCTGGTCGTTGCGGTCACGATCTTGGCAACGTCGATGGTGTCGAAGTAACCGTTCTGCACAGCCCAGATGAGCGAAGACTGAACTTCGACAGGGATCGGGTTGAACGCGGTTTGCTTGAAGAGTTCGACGACGCGGGCACCACGCTCGAGTTGAGCTTTGGTCTTGGCATCAAGGTCGGAACCGAATTGTGCGAAGGCGGCGAGTTCGCGGAACTGAGCGAGTTGAAGCTTCACCTTACCGGCGACCTTCTTAATCGCTTTGATCTGCGCGGCCGAACCCACACGGGAAACGGACAGACCCACGGAAACCGCGGGGCGGATACCTTGATTGAACAGATCAGTTTCGAGGAAGACTTGACCGTCGGTGATGGAGATCACGTTGGTCGGGATGTAAGCGGAAACGTCACCTGCCTGCGTTTCAATGATCGGCAGCGCAGTGAGCGAGCCGTTACCATTGTCCTCATTGACACGAGCGGAACGCTCAAGAAGGCGCGAGTGGAGGTAGAAAACGTCACCGGGATACGCTTCACGACCGGATGGGCGCTTGAGGATGAGCGAGATTTGGCGGTAAGCCACGGCTTGCTTGGAAAGGTCATCATAGACGATGAGCGCGTCCATGCCGTTGTGCATGAAGTATTCACCCATCGATGCTCCGGAGAAAGGAGCGATGTATTGATTGGCTGGATTGTCGCCGGCCGAAGCGGAAACGATAATGGTGTATTCCATCGCGCCTGCCTTTTCGAGCACGGCGATGGTGCGGGCGATGTTGGAATTCTTTTGGCCGACCGCGACGTAGATCGAGTAAACGGGGCGGAAGCCTTCGGGGAAGGAGCCGTCTTCGTTGCGGTGCTGGTTGTTGATCTTGGCCTGATTGATGATGGTGTCGATCGCGATGGTGGTCTTACCTGTGGAGCGGTCACCAATGATGAGCTCACGCTGGCCACGGCCGATGGGGATCATCGAATCGATCGCCATGATGCCAGTCTGCATGGGCTGGTCGACCGACTTACGTGGGATGATGCCGGGAGCGACTTGGTCGACCGGATAGGTCTCGGTGGTGTTGAGCGGGCCTTTGCCGTCGATCGGGTTACCAATGGCGTCGACGACGCGTCCGAGGAGACCCATGCCGACAGGAACGGAGAGCAGCTTGCCAGTGGTGGCGGCTTCGTCGCCTTCCTTCAGCTTCGAGTAGTCGCCTAGGATCACGCAACCGACTTCGTCTTCTTCAAGATTCAGCGCAAGACCGGTGACGCCCTGACCGAAATCGATCATTTCGTTATACATAACACCGGACAAGCCTTCGAGCTTGGCGACACCATCGGCGATGGAGACGACCTTACCGGTGTTGGATTTGACGGCGCCGGCTTGGAAGCTGGCGATTTCCTTTTCGATTTGTTCGACGATTGAGCTCATGGGAAGATGGTATGAAGGTAAAAAAGTGGGAAGGTGGAAAAGTGATTAGTGGACGTTTTCGGCGAGGCGCTGGAGGCGACCGGCTACGGAGGCGTCATAGACGTCGTCGCCGACGCGGACACGCACACCGGCGATAAGAGATGGATCGGCCTTCACTTCGGCGGTAACCGGGCGACCATAGAGAGCCGTGTATTTAGCTGAAATCTCTTGCAGAGCGGCGGGGCTCAGGCTTCCGGGCGTGAAAACGACTGCAGTCTGCAGGGCGACCTCGCGGCGGAGATAGTTCAGATAGGTCTTAAGCAGCGACAGGTGATGGCGGTGCGCCACTTGCTTGAGGCTGGCGAGGACTTCGCCCACTCCAGCTTCGGTGACAACCCCTTGAGCGTCCTTGGAAAGCTCGACGAGCTTCTTGGCCAATTGGGTGATCTTTTTGTCGCGTTTCATCTAGTCAAAAATAAGGGAGGCTTAACTGTCAGCACTGGCCAGTTCTTTGGCGGCGGACTCGGAGAATGTGCTCTTCTCGGCATCGGAAAGATCGCGGGAGAGCACCTTCGAGGAAGTGGCCACAACGAGACGGGCGACTTCTTGGCGGACATCGGAAAGCATCTTTTGGCGTTCGAGCTCAGTGGCTTCACTGGCCTTACGGATGATGGCCTCGGCTTGAGCGGCGGCCTCTTGTGTCTTGGTCTCGATCATCTCCTTAGATTGCTCACGCGCTTCGGTGAGAATCTTTTGAGCGTCGATGGCAGCTTGCTTGACCTTTTCGGCGCGCTCGCGCTCGGCTTCGGCCAGCTGTGTTTTCATTTCTTCAGCATATTGAAGGCCGTCGGCGATCTTTTGCTGGCGCTCGTCGAGCGTCGCCGCGATTGGCTTCACTGCAAGGAAGTAAAGTGCGGTGGCGACCAAGCAAAAGTTGACCATCTGCGCAATAAGAGTCGGCCAGGTAACGCCGAACTTGCCAGCGATTTCGGAAATGACACCACCTTCAGCGTGATGAGCGTCTTCGCCATGTGCGACTACCTCACCGGCAACCTCAGCCGCATGCGCATCGGGAGCGGCGACAAGACCGAGTGGAAGAGTAAGTGCGAGGAGTAGTGTGAGGAAAAAGGCCTTCATTGAAGAAAAGTGTTGGAAGGTAGAGAAAGTGCCGGCGGTCACGAATGACCGCCGACAAAGTCGTCGGTATCCAGATTAGCCAAGGAAGATGGCGAAGAAGACAATCGCTTCGGCGAAAGCCATAGCGATAATCGACTGAACAAGCACCTTAGTCGCTGCTTCTGGGTTACGGCCTACAGATTCGCAAGCCTTGAGGCCGATGAGGCCAATGCCAACAGGCACTGCAAGAGCAGCTGCGGCTACGTGAATTTTACCGGTGATGCCTTCAGAAACTACGTCTGTGGCGGCTTGAGCGATGATATCTAACATAATATGTATCGTTGATGTTTTGGTTTAGTGGTTTTCTGCGTCGTTCACGATTTACTACATGATCCCGAACGCGGAAAGTGTTTGGGAAATATTAGTGAGCGTGGTCTTCGTCGTGATTGGTCATCAGGCCGATATAGATGGCCACGAGGAGTGTGAAGATCAGCGCTTGGACAACGCCAACGAGCACTTCGTAAAAATAGAAAGGAATCGGCACGATGTAAGGCGCCATTCCAGTCATGCTGGTGAGCAGGTTTTCGCCACCGAAGACGTTACCAAAGAGACGGAAGGAAAGTGAAACGGGACGGAAAGCAATCGAAACCACTTCAATCACGCCAACCAAAAGGAAGATCGGCATGAGCATAAAGTAGATCGCAGCGGGGGTTTCCTTCTTATCAGCCTTGTTACCGAAGAGTTCCCAAATAAAGAATTTAGGACCGGCAACCTTTAATGAAATAAAGAGCCATGCGATCATCGCGACCAGCGCCATACCCAAAGTAGAATTCAAGTCGGCATTCGCCGGACGCATCCAATACTTCAGGTGCTCATGGTCGTCGTAAAAACCGAATACACCGACACCTGGAACCAAACCGCTCCAGTTATGGATGAGGATGTAAATAAACAGACCGATCAGCAAAGGGAAGGTAATCGGAAAAGCTTTCTTACCGACGATCGGCTCAAGCAAGCCCTTCAATCCGTCGACCAAATTTTCGACCACTGCCTGCCATTTGCCGGGAACCATCCTGGGCTTACCAACTGCAAAGCGAATCGCGAGAATGAACACGAGTGAAATCACCCAGGTCGTCGCAATCGAGTTGGTGATTGGAAGCCCCAATACCTCCGTTAACTTATACGGAGACGGGCTAACGCCATCGGCAGCATGTAGTGCAGATGCGGTTCCAGAGAGAAGAAAGACTGTTGGTAGTAGCTTGTTCACGAAGAACTGGGAGTAAAAATAAAAACCGTGGCCTATATCCACGGAGAAGCGACTGTGATGGACGCCCATTCTTAGTGCGTCAACCCCTGATTTGCGCCCATGGGCTCAAGATTAGCAGTTCTTATATTCACTATCAGTCCAATCGATTCTTCTAACCTTGCCAAGGCAGCTCAAATCGCAAAATTCAAGGCATGGCAGAATTGACAAATCTAACGGACCGGATCTCGCATCTGCGCGATCGCAAAGGGGGCTCTGCGGTTGTCCAAGGAGGTGGCGCAGATCCGCGCCTGCCCGCTAAGACCCCCAAGCGCTCGCCGGAGCGTCGCTTTGCCACGGACTACTTCATGATTTTCGTCTATGCCCTACTAGGGATCGCCATGTTTACGCAATTTATACTGATTGCGTGGCTAGATGTCGTGTAGTCGAAGCTCAGACCCGCTTCGCGATGACGGAGAAATACTCGTCCATCAGGCTCTGGAAATAAGTTTCGCTTTCATACGGCCAAGGAGCCGCCTCTTCGATCTGCCATTCGGCGTGCTCTTCGAGGTGTTCGACTGTCCAATCGAAGTACGGGCGGTCATCCGAGCGAAAGCAAAACTCCCCTCCCCGATCTGTTCGACGGGCGACTTCACTGAGAAAGGCAGGCTGCACCATGCGGCGGCGATGGTGACGTGCCTTTGGCCAAGGATCTGGAAAAAGTAGCACCGTGCGCTCGAAACGGATGGCTTCAGGCAAGACTTCGAGGAATTCGCCGAGTTCCGCTTTATAGAAGTGGAGGTTCTTCAGGCCGCGCTTGGCTTTCTTGTCGTTGCCCTTGCGAATGCGCCAGGAGATCAGGTCGATCCCCACGCTGATCACGCCAGGATTGACCTCGGCGTAGTCGGTCAGCCAGTGACCGTGCCCACAGCCGGCCTCGAAGAGGATGCGATCCACCCCCGCGAGATCAGCGGCGATCATAGTGCGTAGATCTTCCTTACGCTGCGCTTGTTTAGCGAGTTCGCGGGCGTGAGCTTCAGTGATTTCAGTCATTTGATTGTAGCAGGGTTGGCTCTGCCGCCCTGCCAGATGAAAGGAGGGCCTTGAATGCTGTCGGGGCTTCGGCCGACTCAGCCAGGAGCGGCAGAGCCAACCCGGCTACGTAAAAAAAGCCCGCCGTCACGGCGGGCTTGGTAAATTTTTAATGATCAACAGGCTCACGCCTCTTCGCCGTTATCACCGATCGCCTCGACGGGACAGCCTTCGAGGGCTTCCACGCAAAGATCGATCTCCTCCTGAGAGGTCGGCTGCTTATGAACGAAGGAATAACCTCCGTCTTCGTTGCGGGTGAAGTTTTCCGGAGCAGTTTCGCGGCAAAGGTCACAGTCGATGCATTGTTCATCGACGTAGAACTTACCTTTTACATTTTCCGGCCATTTTTCGTCTAGTTCTGCCATAGACCGAAAAAATCCGCTTTTTCGTAGGGGAGTCAAGCGGATAGCGGTTGAAAAGCACTGGTTTCAATACTCTGACTGCGCCCTTGAATTCTGATAATTTATCCTCACACTGCCGCGCTCACTTTGAAACCGACGGCGAACATCGCTGTCACAAAGTCGCGAATTTAACTGTACTATGACTAAACAAAAAGAAGACATCTCTGAAGAACTTGAAGAGGCCACTACCGCTGAGGCTGTCGAAGAATCTACGACCGCAGAGGCACCGGAGCCTACCGACGCAGAAGATCAAAAGCCTGCGGAGCCCGAAATGAGTGAGCTGGAAAAAGCACAGAACGAAGCTGCCGAGATGAAAGTCCGCTACCTGCGTGCCGTCGCTGATTTGGAAAACTACCGCAAGCGCATTGCCCGCGAGAAGCAGGACATCATCCGTAGTGCCGGCGCCAACGTCGTCGAATCACTACTCCCGGTGCTCGACAACATGAAGCTCGGCTTAAAAGCCGCCGAAAATCACCCCGAGGCGAAGGACGTCACTTACGGCTTCAAGATGGTCGACGACCAGCTCAAGAAGTCTCTCTCCGAGCAAGGACTCCAAGAGTTGATCCCCGACGGCGAGAGCTTCGATCCCAATCTCCACGAATGCATCGCTCACCAACCTTCCAATGAAATCGCCGAAGACCACGTCATCCAGACCGTGCGCGCCGGCTATCGCCTCAACGAGCGCCTGATCCGTGCGGCCAACGTCGTCGTATCGAGTGGCCCTGCAAAGGAAGAGAACTAATACCAATATGGCGAACGACTATTACGAACTCCTCGGCGTCTCACGCGACGTCTCCGATGCTGACCTCAAAAAGGCCTACCGCAAACTCGCGGTGAAGTATCACCCCGACAAGAACCCGGACGATGCCGCAGCCGAGGCGAAGTTTAAAGAAATCTCGGAAGCCTACGACATTCTCAAGGATGCCGACAAGCGCGCTGCTTACGACCGCTACGGCCACGCGGCCTTCAAGCAAGGCGGCATGGGCAATGCCGGCGGAGGCATGGGCGGAATGGGCGGCCATGATCCTTTCGATATCTTCCGCGAAGCCTTCGGCGGCGGAGGTGGCGGAGGCGGTGGCATCTTCGAAGAATTCTTCGGCGGTGGTGGTGGCGGAGGCGGCTCCAGAGGCGGCGCCTCGCACGGCTCCGACCTGCGCTACGATCTAGAGATTTCACTCGAAGAAGCAGCCAAAGGTACGGAAAAAGAGATCCGCTATCGTCGGCCAGTCTCCTGCAAGAAATGCAGCGGCTCCGGCGCAGAGCCCGGCTCCGGCAAAACCACTTGCTCGACTTGCGGCGGCGCGGGACAAGTCACCTCCAACCGTGGCTTCATCAGCTTCCGTCAAGTTTGCCCCAGCTGCCAAGGCGCTGGCCAAACTATCGAAAAGCCCTGCGGTGATTGCCGTGGCGAAGGACGCGTCATGGACAGCAGCACTGTAAAGGTGCGCATCCCCGCCGGGGTGACTACCGGCTCCAAGCTACGCTCAGCGGGCAAGGGCGAAGCCGGCCACATGGGCGGTCAAGCGGGTGATCTCTACATCATCATCCACGTCAAGGAGCACGAACTCTTCGAACGCCACGACAACGACCTCTTCTGCGAAGTGCCAATCAAGTTCACACTCGCGGCACTGGGTGGCTCGATCAGCGTGCCAACCCTATTCGGCAAAGGCTCGCTAAAGATTCCCTCCGGCACACAAACCGGCACCACCTTCCGCTTACGCGAGCAAGGCATCCCCGCACTTCGCGGCGGACGCAAGGGCGACCTGCTCATCCGCGTGCAAGTCGAAGTTCCGACCAAGCTAACGAACGAGCAAAAAGCAAAATTGGAAGACTACGCGGAAGCCTGCGGCGATCCCGCCAACCCCGTGAGCGAATCCTTCGTCGAAAAAGCTAAGAAGTTCTTTCGTTAAGCCGCTAGCGCGGGTTAGCCAGTTACCTGTTTACCAGTTTTCAGTTGAAGAATGACTATAAACCGACCACTGGATAACCGATAACAGGAAAACTCAAAAAACAATGTCCTATCCAATCGTCATACTCGGCTCCGGCCGCGGCACCAATGCGGAAGCGCTTCTAAAATCCGAATCTAAAAAGAAACTCGGCGCGGCCAAGATCGCCGCGGTGGTCAGCGATCACGAAGACGCCGGTATCCTTGCGCTTGGGCAGAAGTATAAAGTGCCCGCGATCTACATCGATCCGGGACGCAAAGGCGCACGCATGAGCGACGAGGCAGAACAGGCCTACATCGAGCGCATCCAGAGCTTCTCCCCCAAGCTCATCGTATTAGCCGGGTTCATGCGCATTATCAAGCGCCCCTTCATCGAAGCCTTCGAGGGTCGCGTCATCAACCTCCACCCCAGCCTACTACCCAGCTTCCCGGGCATGGGCGGCATAAAACAGGCCTATGAGCACGGCGTCAAAATCACCGGCTGCACCGTGCATTGGGTCACCCCCGACCTCGACGCCGGTCCCATCATCGACCAGAAAGAAGTCCGTATCGGAGAATCGGATACACTTGATATCTTAACCAAGAAAGTCCACATCGCCGAGCACGCGCTTCTCCCCGATGTGGTCACGCGCCTGAGCAAAGGCAAAATCCCGCTTCCTACAACATAGCCTGCTGCGTAATCCTTAGGCGGGACTCCAACATTGTCACCTTCCAACCTTCCCACCTTTACTATGAGCAATCAAGTCGAACTCCGCGCCCGCATTCCTGACGAAATGGCAGACATCCTCGATGACTATTTCTGCGAAACCGAATCTGCCTACTGGGGCATCATGCAGAAGGAGATCACCGATCCTTACGAGATCTTCGGCATCTTTCCCGACAAAGCAACCGCCGCAAGCGAGCTCGCCGATCTGCGCGCCGAGTTTAAGAATCTACCCGAGGATTTTGAACTGACCGACATCATCGATGCCGACTGGCAAAATGCCTATAAGGAATTCGTGAAGCCTTGGAGCGATCGACAGCTCCACTGGATCCCTCTGTGGGAGCGCGAGACCATCACTGCCCCCGAGGGCAGCGCCATCGTTTACCTCGATGCCGGCATGGCCTTCGGCACGGGTGCCCATGAAACGACGCGCCTCTGCGCCCGCCGCTTGCTCGACTACTTCGAAGCCCACCCCGACGCGCTCGCCAGCCACGACTTGATCGACGCCGGTTGCGGCTCCGGCGTGCTCGCTCTTTCAGCCTCTGCACTCGGCTTTGAAAAGATCTACGGCTTCGACTTCGACCCCGAAGCGATCACCGTCTGCCACAGCAATTCCGAGGAGAATGGGCATCTGACCAAACCCGAATTTGTGGTGGCCGATCTGGAAAAAGGCTTTGCCAGTGGCCGACAAGGCGACCTCGTGCTGGCCAACATCCAGACCGACGTGCTCATTCCTCACTGTAACCCGCTCGTAAACGGCGTGAAAGCAGGCGGCACCCTAGCCCTCAGCGGCATTCTGACCAAGGAACTCGACCAAGTCCGCGAGCATTACAGCGAGCAATTCGCCGCTCAACGCCCGGACGTCACGCTGACCATCGACAGTCGCACCGACGGCGAATGGGGCGATCTACTTTTCGAGCTGTCTTAATCGCTATCCCAATCCCAACACCTTAGGGCGATTAAGATTATGAGTAGGAGTGTGATTAAGAGTTCTAAGCTCGATTCCGTGCTTGCGGAATAAAAGAAGACACTCACATAATGCGCTTAAATGCAAAGTATTGGGGAACGTTTAGAAGAAGCACGTAAGCGCAAAGGCATCTCGCTGCGCGAAGCCGCGGAGGCGACTAAGATTCGCAGCGACTTCCTCGGCTTCATCGAGCAGAACAAAATGGATTTTGATCTGCCCGACATCTATAAGCGCGGATTCCTCAAAAACTATGCGCGTTACTTGAAGTTGGACGTCGATAAGATCATGACCGACTACAACGCCCAGCAACTGAGCAACTCCCGTCTTGGCAAAAAAGGCGGCACCGAGTGGTTCGGCCAGATGGAGGTCAAAAAGCCTGAGACCGAAGAAACCACCGAGCCCCCAAAGGGCATTTCACGCAGTGAAGCCGATGAACCGGCACCTTACGGACGTATCGCAGCAAAGCCCGCTCGCAACGAGTCCGAAGCCGCTGAAGACGAAGAAGCGGATAAAACTTTCTACATGAAGATCGGCCTGATCTTTGTGGGCACGCTGGCCTTAGTGTTTGTCGTATTTGGCCTGATCTGGGCAATCCTAGGCAGCGACGATTCCGACGACTCGGACATCAGCCCCGATCTACGCGATCCATCAGAAATCACACAGCCCGCCGATCCCACTCCTCCGGCAGGCGTGGACAAGAATATCGTCACTCTGGTCGCCAGCGGCAATGTGTATGTGCTCGTCAAGCAGCAGTCGGACGACACCGAGCTCTTACGAAAAACCATGAGCGCGGGTGAAAGCATCACTTTAGAGAAAGACGGTGCCGTCGACATTCTCTTCACTGCCGGTGAAAACATCCTAATCGAGCACGGCGGCGAACGCCTACGCCCGAGCACTTCCGGCACGGCGAAGATTACGATTCAGTAGCCACTCACCGGAGGCAGGGCGTCTCGCCCTGCGCATCTGCCCAAACGCATTTGAGGTATATGAGGGCAGGATGCCCTCACTCCGATAGGCACAACTACCGGATCAGTGACTTAAAGTCTTCGAAGTGGCCGGTAAAACCACCGGGCACGCCTTTGTTGATCACGGCCACCGCGTCGTGCGAGTGGAGGGATTCGAGGTGGGCACAGGCGACTTGGAAATCGACGATCTTGGGCTCGCTATCGAGTTGCTCGTAGAGCAGGCGAGCGGCGTCTTCGACGAACTTGGTAAAAGCACCGTTCATTTCGGCGAAGGCTTGCTCGTCCTCCCGCTTGACCATGACTTGGGTCTCAGTCTGCAAGGCTTCGAGGCAAAGCTCTTGAACGCGCTCGATGCTCAGGTGCTGCCCTTCGGCCACTTCGACACTGACGCGCGCAGTGCTACGTTGCGAGTGCGGGATGCCATAGACATCGCGACTCTCGCGGGCGTGCTCAGAAAGTTCGGAAGAGCACGGGCAGGCCGAAGAGTAAATGAAGTCGAAATGGATGTATTTGCGGAAACGATTGAGCTCGTCGACACGGCCTTCGAAAGCGGCGCGATAGTATTGCCACCCTTCCAAGCCACTACGGAGGCTGGGCTTAAGGATGGGATACTCGAAGGAGAGCTTAAGCTGCGCGCGGTGTGCGTTAATCTCATCTTTATACTGGAGCAAAATCTCCTGGAGGAGATCGGGCGTAAAGATGCGCTCTTGAAAGGTGTAAAAGACGCGCATGATGCGCGACATGTTGATCCCTTTTTGGTTGGCCTCGAGAGAGACTGTGCCGGTGACGGACGTTTCCAGCGTCAGCGTATCCGAGCTCGGCGTGATATAGCGGAGTGGAAGACGGAAGTTGGAAATGCCGACTTTCAGGATGGGCACATTCGCGCCGAAAATCTGCTGCGAATCCGCATTTTGCATATCGGGCAGCGCGGCACGATACTCGTCGGTGAGGACGAAGTCACGGTCGTAGACCTTGCTCAGCTTGGGAGCGGAGGCGGCTACCTGATTCGGCGATGGATGACTTGATTCGGGTTTCATTTGCTAAAAAAACGTGTCAGCTCTGTGAACTTGATATGTAACTTATTGCCGCAGAACGGCGAAAGCGCAAGCTCACGACTCAATTCGAACGAGCGCAGGAGCCAAAGTACCAATCGAGTCCTTGGCAAGCGTGTAAAAAGGCTTTGCCGCGCTGGTCCGGATCGCTCAACTTGCCCCGAAATGTCAGTCGAATTCCAGATTTTAGGCTCCAGCAGTGGAGGAAACTGTGCACTTTTGCACACAGGGCACACCAAGGTGCTCGTCGATGTGGGCTTCTCAGCCAAGCGTATCGGTTGCTTGCTGGAAGCAGTTGGTGAGTCGCTCGACGCGATCGACGCGGTTTTTCTAACCCACGAGCACAGCGACCACGCCCAAGGCATACGCGGGCTGGCCAAACGAGCCGATCTGCCGGTATTTGCCAACCGCGACACCGCCGATGCAGTGCAGGCCAAGCTCTGCAAACAGGTAAATTGGCAAGTCTTCCAGACCGGGACGGATTTCAGCTTCCGCGACCTCAAAGTCCGCTCCTTCTCGCTCCCGCACGATGCCTACGATCCGGTCGGCTATCGCTTCGACTGGGGCGAGACCGGCGACCTGTTCAGCCCGCCGCGCAGTCTGGCTTGGGTGACTGACCTCGGCTACGTGCCCGAGCACGTGCGCGAGCATATCCGCAAAGTCCACACCCTCGTGCTGGAAGCCAACTACGACGAAGACTTACTGGAGCGTGACGAGCGCCGCCCATGGTCCACCAAACAGCGGATTCGCGGCCGACACGGGCACTTATCCAATCATGCGGCCTACGAGCTCATTCAGGAACTTTCTAATAGTAGCCTGCTGGAAAAAGTCTATCTGGCACACTTAAGTAAGGATTGTAATAATGTCGATCTGGTGCGCGAAAAGTTCGCCAGCCTACCCCAAGGACTATGCATAGACGTCGTAGACCCTGAAAGCGGCATTACTTCTGCTGAGATAAAGATCCGCAGCTGAATATTTCTCCATGAAAAATAAAACTCATAAAACCAAAATCATCTTCACGATCGGCCCCGCCACGCAGGACGAAGCAACGCTTGAAAAACTGATCCATGCCGGCGTCGACATCTGCCGGATCAATATGGCACACGCCGACCACAGCTGGACGACCGAGATCATTCAGCGCGTGCGCAAAGTCTGCGATAAAGTCGGTCGCCACATCGCGATCATGATGGATGTGAAGGGCCCCGAAATCCGCACGGGCGACGTGCCCGAAACCTTCGAGCTGAAGAAGGACGAGATCTTTGAATTTACTTACGGCGAAGGCCTCGGTGGCGCAGGAGCCGACGGCGTGCGCAGGGTGGATGTCAACTATCCCGGATTCGCCAATGATATGAACGAAGGCGACACGGTGCTCGTGGACAGTGGCTTGATCCGCCTGAAAGTCATCAAAATCACCGGCACGACCGTGCGCTGCAAAGTGCTCATACCTGGGCCGATGGGCAATCGCCGCCACATCAACCTACCCGGCGTCCGCGTCAACCTGCCCGCGCTCACCAAGAAAGACCAAGGTGACGTGGATGTGGGCATCAAAGAAAATATCGAATTTTTTGCGCTTTCCTTCGTCCGCGAGCCCAAGGATCTGGAAGAATTCCACGCCTACCTCGAAGATCATGGCTCGAATGCCAAGATTATCGCCAAGATTGAAGACCAACAGGCGATCTCCAATCTTGAAGGTATCGTTCGAGCATCCGACGGTCTTATGATCGCCCGAGGCGACTTGGGCATCGAATGCCCCTTTGAAGATTTGCCCATCATTCAAACCCGCGCGATCAATAGCTGTATTCAGGGCACGAAGCCGGTCATCGTGGCCACACACATGCTGGAATCGATGATTGAATCACCGATTCCGACCCGTGCTGAGGTCACCGATATCGCCAACGCGATCCGTGAGCAGGCTGACTGCGTGATGCTCTCTGGCGAGACCACGGTCGGCAAATATCCGGTCGAGTGCGTCGAAACGATCCAACGTATCGCGAAACGAATCGAAGAAAATGAAACGCAAACCCTACGCAAGGACTTGGTTCTACGCCTGCCTCGCTCTAAGATGCTGCGCTCCGCGGCCTATCTCTCTTCCGATCTGGATGGCTCTCTAGTCGTCTTCACGCGACGCGGGATTTTTGCGCAGAAACTCTCTTCGCTACGACCCAATGTGCCGATCTACGCATTCACTGATAATCCGGTGCTCTTCAAGCAACTGCTGATCATGCGCGGCGTCGAGCCCTTCTTTATGGAGTTCGATCACGACCACGAAACCACGATTCAGCGTGCATTCGACCGCCTCAAGCGCGGGGACTGGTCTAAAGAAGGCGACCCCATCGTCGTGATTACCAAGATGTATGCGGGTGAAAAGTTGATCGACAGCACCCAGATCCGTGCGATTGAATAGGGACTTGCCCTCATCGGGCATGCTTAAAGTCAACCCACCCCCTATATGGAAAAGATCAAATCCCTCCTTCTTCCGCTAGCGCTCGTTTTTGCGGCGATTGCAGTCTTTGAGTTTGGTGCCCGCTACGGCGCCACCAACATGCGAGCCTACGCGATCGCGAGTGAGCTGCAGTTCCCTCTGCGCATCTACGCACAAGCGCAGTCAAACATGGATGAAGGCTCGAAAGAAACCTTCACGATGTTGATCGACAACGGCATCGCCGCCGGCGCCATGCACCGTCAGGTCTGGTATCTGGATAAAGATGCACGCTCTGCGCTGGATAAGGTGCTCGCCTACGCACTCTCTGTTCGTGGTGATGCGGTGGCCGAGCGCTTTGCCTCACTGGAAGCTAGCGAAGAATTGCCTGAGCTCAACAAAGCCAAGCTATCGGAAATTCGCGAAGCTGTGATCGAAGCCAAAGTAGAACTCATCGACAACGCTCCCAGCGTCGCCGAGAAAGAGGCCGCAGAATCCGAATAGAAGAGTCGCCGAGTGTCGGTGCTCGACAGCTAGAGATACTTAGAAAGTATCTCATAGACGGCCGGAGGGCGAATCGGCTTGGTCAGCAAGCCATCGGCACCGTATTCAATACTTTGTTGCTTCGCATCCTCGGAAGCATCGGCGGTTAAAATAATAACTGGCGCATGAGCCTTATTCTGCTGACTTTCAAATTGGCGTAAGCGTTTCAAGGTCTCGATACCGCCAATTCCCGGCATGTGTAAATCTAATAAAATCAGTTGGAAGTCTTCCTCCGCGATTTTCTCTAGAGCACTCTCCCCATCGCAAGCCACAGTCGATTGGACACCTCGCACCTCAATCAATTTCTCGATATAATAGGCGTTGGATTGGTTATCCTCGACCACGAGAACATGCCCCTTCAATGCACTCTGCCCAGCGGAGGTATGGCTCGGAGCCTTAGAAGACGGGGATGATTGAGTGCCTTCGTTTTCGCTCAAGCGGTAGTCGAAAGGAAGCCTGACCTTAAAGGTGGAACCCTCACCGAGCTGGCTCTCGACACTGATTGCACCCTCCATTAACCCAGTCAAACGCTGACAAATCGCTAATCCGAGGCCAGTGCCTCCAAACTGTCGAGTCATGCCAGTGTCTACCTGGGAGAAGGGCACGAAAAGCTTATCGATATCTTCTGCAGCGATCCCAATTCCCGTATCCTTTACCTGGAACTCAACAATACACTTACCCTTAGATGCCTCAATGATGGAGGCATCTATGTCAATTTGACCCTCTTCAGTAAACTTAATCGCATTGGCAACCAGATTACGAAGGATCTGACTCACCATACCGTCATCACCTCGCATGACAGGGCAGGCTTTTTCATCCAGCACCCCCCAATCGATCGAATAGTTCAGCGTGCATGCTCTGTCTTTCAGCATACCGGACATAAGGCGTACTTTCTCGGAGATTAGATCCTCTAGTGAAAAATCAACCAGCTCCACCTTAGTATTACCCGCATCCAGTTTACTATAATCCAACAGTTCATCGATTATGGTAATCATCTGGTCGCCTGACTGAGAAATAGTTTTTAGAATCTCGCATTGCTCTTCATCTGCGATCTCTTCAAGCAACATATCCGTATAGCCTAAGATAGGATTGAGCGGCGTCCGCAATTCGTGACTCATGACCGCAAGAAAATCGGTCTTCGCACGGCTGGCCTCTTCCGCACGGATTCGGGCTTCCTCCAAGGCTTGCTGTCCTTGCTTCTGCGCCGTAACGCAGCGCGCAGAGACGACGACAAACTCAAGTTCCTGATCGCTGGACATACTCCACGACAACCAAGCGGGTGAAGCGTCGCAAGTAGAGCACTGATCACACTTTTTATCTATTCGAGTTTCGTAATTACTCACCGTCTCACCCGCCACCACCTCCGAGAGAATCGCCTTAAAACCTTCACGCTCAACAGGTGCAACAATTTCGCTTAAGTGCATAGCGAGCAGCTCCTCCGAACTATAGCCCAACTCGCGAGTCCAAGATGAATTAAAGGACTTGAACCGGCCTTGATAGGTGACAGTCGCTTGAAAGTCCGGGGAGACTTCAAAGAAAGCCGACATCTCATGCTCGGTCGTCAAGACATCGGTCACATCCTGAAAGATACCGACCACTCGTGTAACTTTGCCGCTCGAATCCACATGGGGGCGTCCGGACGCCCGAGTCATACAGTGCTTACCGTTTGCGTTCAGACAGCGCAATTCGAGATCATAGGGAATTCCTTCCGAGACGGCTTTTCCAAATGCCTTACTTAACCGCTCATCATCAGGCGGAAGAAAAAGCTGAATTGCATCTTCCAGCACTGGATCAGCCCCCTCTTCCACCCCGAGGATCTTTCGCGTTCGAGTCGAACAGACCAATTCTCCAGTCTCTGGATCATAATCCCAATAGCCCAACTGAGCAATATCACCCGCAGCCTCGAGCATGTCGCGCTGATTCGTTGCGCCGAGTAGCACCCTCTTATAATCATCGATGTCACGAGTGGTTCCGATCATCACCAGAGGCTCGCCGTCCGGTGAACGTCTCGAAACCACACCTTGATTATTGACCCAGAGCCATCGCCCTTCGCTCGTAAGAAAGCGATGATCACAATTCCACTCCTCCGTTTCCCCGCTGAGGCAAGCATTCAAGCTGCCTTCCACCCTCTCTCTATCGTCCGGATGGACTGCTTCCATCCAACCACCGCGATCGCGTTCCACACTGAGACACCCCTCGCCCAGGAGGCAGTGCCCCGCCGATTGAACCTTAATCTCACTGGTCTCAATATCCCAATCCCACCACGAGAGCTTGGCAGTCTTCAGGGCAAATTCAAAACGCTTCTCCAGCTGAGCCTGCTCTGCAATGTAAGTGTTAGCGGTTTCTAAATTTTCCCGGGTTATGCGCAGTTCATTTTGGAGTAATTTGATCTGCTCGACAGTCTCCATATCTCCAGATGACAAGGCCTCAGGTACATCCGAGCCCGGAGTCCGCGCTAGGCTGGAAAAGAGAATGTTGATCGGGAGCACGGGTGACTGATCCTTCGCACGAGGTTCCAAGCGCAAAACCATGCCATCCACATGCGGGATCACCGCTGGGGGACAGAAGTAAATCTTACCCCCGGATAGTCGTTTCCCGTCCTCCGCTTCTTCGATCGGCAGCTTAACATGCGGCGCGATCAACTCGCCCATGATGCTCTCATGGTCAGGGGAAAGGTGCTGGATGACGAGAAACGCAGTCTGCACATCAGCGGGGACACCGTGGAAAAACTCAATCAAAGCATCCAAGCCTCCTGCGGAGGCTCCAACGGCAATGAGTTTCAGACAACGCTTCATACAATTCTCCAGAGGTGCTTAACCCGATAAAAATGCTGGGGTCAATACCCCACCACTAAGATCTATGTCTTCAACCGCAAACACAAAGTCCCGCAGAACCCTTCGAGCCGTAATTAAACCGACGCCTCTTCAAATGAAGAGCCGACAGAAATGCAGAATCAACTCCATCTGCTTCGAACAAATAAGGTCAAAGAAAACAGGCTTAGTAGGCCGCACAAACCGACAAACCAATCGCCATGCCGCGTGTAGTAGCTCTGTTGACGTGTCCACTCAGTAAACTGGAAGACGTCATAACTGCCACCGCCTCGAAAGTAGATACTACCCTCACCATCGACAAGGACATCGCGCACCGTGCCGTAGCTGTCGATCCAACCACTCCAGCCACCGTTGCCTGCACGCATCACGGGGCGGCGATTCTCTACGGCACGGAGCACTGAGTGCGCAGCGTGCTGCTCCGCCCCGCCCTCTTCGCCATACCATGCGTTGTTCGTGGCGACGAAGAACACCTGTGCACCGGCTCGGGCACTTTCGCGGGCTAGTTTAGGAAAGACGTCTTCGTAGCAAACGAGTGAGCCGACGCGGAAGCGATCTTCACCTACTTTTAGATCGATCAGTCCTACATTCGAACCCGGGATGAAACTCCCCCCAATGGGGACGACTTTATCAATGAACGACAAGTAAGGCGGCACGTACTCGCCAAAGGGCACCAACTCCCGCTTGGTGTAGTATTGCTGCGAGAGACCGGTGTCCGGCTCCACTAAGAAGGCACCATTGCTCCACTCCTCCGTTTCCGTATCTTCGGCCAAATTGCCCATAAGGATCGGTTTGCCGAGCTCATTGACCAGCCGTTCGGTGCGCACCTGCATCTGCGGGGTGCCCATGATAGGCCAAGGAGTGGCCGCTTCCGGCCAGAGTATGACATCGCTCTCCAAGCTGGCGACGAAGCGTGTATGCCGCTCAAGGATTTCGAGATTCTCCAGCTCGCGTGCCGTATCCCACTTTAATTCCGGCGCGATATAGGGCTGCACGACGGCCGCGGTAAACATCGGCTTGGCCGAGTCCGGAGCGGGCAGTACCGAAAAGAAAACATAGATACACAGTCCGAGCCCAGCCATTCCCAAGTAGAGATCGGGGCTGAACCAGCCCGTCCACACCTTGCGCTCTTTGCGCACGAAACGGTGGCGCAGTGTTTGCGCGACGCAGAAATTAAAAAAAATGAGCAGAAAAGACACACCGTAGGCACCCGTCCACGCGGCGATCTGCAAGACGACAGGCCGCTCCCACTGGCTGAGCGAAAGCGGCGCCCACGGGAAGCCCCAAAGGAGCCAAGTGCGCGACCATTCGATGACGACCCATGCGCCGGCTAGCCCGGCAAAGCCGAGAGCACGAATTAGAATATTACGCGCCACAAAGCGCGGCAGGAGGCAGCGCACTAAATAGAGCCAAGCGGCAAAAAGCACTGCCAGTATTCCACTCAGCGCAATCGTACCGAACCAAGTCACATTCCGCAGCCAGACTAAAATCGCAAACCAACTCACCCAGCCCGTGCCAATGGCCACGAGCCAAAACACGCGGCGCGTCGGCTGTGTGTAAAGCCAGAGTAAGAGCGGCACAAATGCGATATAGGCAGCCTCCGCAAACTCAAAGGGCGGAATCGAAAGTACCCAGAGCAGCGAAGAGAGGAGGCCGGCGAGAACGCCCCACGAATTCATTTTATCCGTCATATCAAATTAGTATGTAGACATTGCCGTTACCGAGCCGCAGGGAAACCGGCGCGTTCGGGGTAGTGTTCGATGAATTTGAGGAAGATGTCTTTGGCCACGGGGCCGGCGGTCGAACCGCCGTGGTAGCTGTCACTGGCTTTAGTGCCTTCGACCATCACGGCGACGGCGATCTGCGGATTTTCGACTGGCGCGAAACCGACGAACCACGCGAGGTTGACCTCCTCACCATGGGCGCGGAAGTCAGCGGTGCCCGTCTTACCCGCGACACGCAGACCGTCGATCTGCACGAGGCGCCCGGTGCCATCGGGACCGATCACACGCTCCATGCCTTCCCAGAGTGCGGCGCGTTGACTCTCCGTGAGGCCAATCGGCTCACCGCCGTGATTCACTTGCCTTGCCTCCTGGTCACTCAAGGCGCGCAAGGTGGGCTGGGTGCGCGTTTCACCGCGAGCGATGGAAGCGATGACTGTCGCCATCTGTAGAGGTGTGACAAGGAGAAAGCCTTGGCCGATGGCGGTGTTGGCCGTATCGCCAGGAACCCATCCGGCACTGACGCGCTCGCGCTTCCATTCCTTCGTTGGCACAACGAGGCGGCTAGTTTCGTAGGGCACTTCGATGCCTGTCTTTTGATCGAGGCCAAAACGCATGGCCTCACTACTGAGCACATCAATGCCCATACGCAGGCCTTCCGTATAGTAAAACACATTACAACTACCTTCGATGGCACCGGATAGATCGACCACTCCATGCCCGTAGCGGGCATGACAGCGAAAGATGCGATTACCGACGCGGTGGATACCCTGGCAGTCGTGCTCCGTCTGCGCGGTAATGGTGCCATGGCGCATGCCCGCGATGGAGGTGATCAATTTAAAAGTCGACCCCGGTGGGTAGGACAACTGAAGCGTTCGGTTGAGCCAGGCTCCACGTTCGTTGATCTCGTCGAATGTAGTACGCGGAATAAACGGACTGAGGTCGTTGAGGTCGTAACTGGGATGGCTGGCGATGGCGAGCACTTCGCCCGTTCGGACGTCGAGCGCGATGGCCGCACCCGTGCGTTCGCCGAGAGCCGTTTCGGCGGCGATCTGCAGATCGATATCGATACTGGTGATTAGGTGCTGCCCTTGCTTGGGCGTCTCGCGATCCAGCAGGGTGTCCTGAAAGCCGAGCGGATCCACTCGCCAGATCTCGGTTCCGGTCGTGCCGGAGAGTCGATCATCAAATGAGCGTTCGAGGCCGGTTTTACCAAGCTTAGTTTTAAAGGTAAAAGTCTTGATTCCGTCGTCCGGGATCTCACTAGGATCCGGATTGACGTTTTGCACATAGCCAAGCGTGTGTGCGGCGGCGACGCCATAAGGGTAATAGCGCGCGGTATCGGTATGAATCTCGATCGGGGAATGCACCGGCACTTGCTCGATTAGACGCGCGTATTGATCAGCGGTGAGGTCTTCAACCAGTGCAAGCGGCAGGAGGAGTTGCTCATTGAAATGCCGTATGATCTTACGTGTGGAGATGGTATCATCGCGTCCAGTGATGCGGTTGATCTCGTCAATGTAGCGCTGGATCACGTTCTGACGAGCGACCCATTGCAACTCGTTGTAGTTCGGATTCTGCGGGGTGGTGCCTTCCCGTTCGGCCTCGGAGGTGAGCTCGTAGATTTTGCTTAGACGCTCACGCTCGGCACGGATAATTGCAGAATACTCACTGCGGAACTCGCGGCGCAGATCGTCCAAATAAACAACCGCCGAATAGTGCGGGCGATTTCCAACGAGCAGATTGCCTTTACGGTCGTAAATGTCTCCACGCGGACCGGGCTTCAAAATGCGACGCTCCGTCTGGCGTTTCTCGATCTCTTCGTATTTTTGATTGGCGATGAGCTGCCGCCAACCGAGGCCAATGACGAGTGTGACCGAGGCCGCCATCACGATCCAAAAGAAAAAGAGGATGCGCGGGTTCTCGCCGCGATGGACGTCGTATTGGCTCATGCGGGACGTAGGGGCTTCACTCGTGAAGACCGCAGCAGTTTAGAGCCAATGCTTCGACGGTCTTCACAAGTGAAGCCCCTACGATGAATCAACGCACTCATAAGATCGGAAAGTCCTCGGGTTCGGTATCCATACGGCAAAGCGCGAAGAGCATACGTTCGAAATTAAAAAACCAAGGGGCCACCACGAGAAGCACGAGGTGTGAGAGGAGACTGGTGACCACGATCTGTAACCAAAAGCCCACACTGGAAAAATAAGGAACCCCCATGGCTACAGTGGTCAGCACGATACAGAAAAAGTTCAATCCATGCGCCAACATGATCGGATGGTAGTTATGCTCCGCGCGAAAGCGGATGCGCATTTGAAAGATGAACGCTCCGACAAAGAGAAAGCTGATCGTAAACAGACCAAAGGGTGAAGGCAGCGCAGCATCGACCCATAGACCTGTCAACACAGTGCAGATGAAATAGGACTGGTGCCTGAGATAAAGCGCAGGGAAGACTAGCATCGGACCGAGCAGTAGAAGATAGACCGACCAGCTAGCGAGTGCAGAATTCACCAGCAGCGTTAAGTAGAGCAGGAGCGCGTTGGCTCCAAAGAGGAGAATGGCGCGCGGATCAAGGAGCATCGGTATTAAGATCGATGGGATAGAGAGGAATGAGTATGGCGACCTCGTGGAGACTGAGCAATCGGGGGTCGAGTTCGACCTGCCCGGCCTGGAAGATACCGGTGCTTCCGGGCTCCAGCCATGTGACGCGGCCAATCATGAGCCCCGGAGGGAAGGTGCCACCGAGACGAGTGGAGACCAGCTTGAGCGGGATCTGTGTACTCGCGACGATGTCCTGCGGTGCGTCGCGAACAGTACCGACCGGATTTCCAAAACCGCCTTGAGCTAAACCTTGATAAACAACGGGGCGCTCGTCGCCCTCGAAGTTGGCCGCCATGCGAAAGTTGGGACTGGAGATAAGCTCGACCCGGCTGGTAAACGCGTTGACCTCAACCACGCGCCCGACCACTCCGCCGGAAAACACGACTGCAGCCCCCTCGGGTATGTCGAAGTCTTTGCCTTTGCGAATGACGATCTGTTGCCACCAAGCGTTGAGGTCGCGACGGACGACACGCGCCACTTCGTAGCGGAACTCACGGCGGCTGGGCAGATTGAGAATAGCTTCGAGACGAGTGATTTCGTTTTCGAGTGTTTCTTTACGCTGGGAATTGAACTGGTAGAGCGACTTGGCGCGCGCCACTTCCCTGCCCGCTTCGATGAGCTCGACCTTAGAGTGACTTCGGCGCGCCCAAAAGCCTTCGAGGTCGTCGAGGTAGGAGGTGGCCACCCACGCGGGCGCTTGGAACTCGCTAAAGCTAACCCGGAGAAAGGATTTAACCGTGGTCGGCACGACCCACCAAGCAATTAGAAAGACGCCAAGGGCGACCAACGGCTTGATCTTATCGAGGCGGAGCTTCGCCACGGTGCTGCGCTAGCTTTTGGGGTTACCCGTTAGGTCTTTCAGCAGAAAGGCCAGTTCGTGCAAGACCATGCCAGTGCCATTGGCCACGGCGCTGAGCGGATCGTCGGCAATGACTACGGGGAGGCCCGTCGCGTCGCTGAGCTGCTGGTCGAGGCCTTTGATCATGGCACCCCCGCCTGCGAGGAAAAAGCCACGGTCGACCAAGTCGGCCGAAAGCTCAGGTGGGCAGCGCTCTAGGGCGTTGCGCACGAGGTCGACGATCGAGGCGATGGTGTCGGAAAGTGCGTCGCGGATTTCTTGCGAAGTGATGGTGATCGTCTTAGGCAGGCCGGCGACAGAGTCGCGCCCGCGCACTTCCATAGAGATTTCTTCTTCGAGCGGGAAAGCAGAGCCGATTTTGATCTTAATCTCTTCAGCGGTGCGCTCACCGATCATCAGATTGTAGGCGCGCTTCATGTAGTTAACGATCGCGCTATCGATCTCGTCGCCACCAACACGGATGCTCTTAGTGTAAACCACACCCGCCAAGGAAATGATCGCCACTTCTGTCGTGCCGCCGCCGATATCGACGATCATATTCGCCGCAGGTTCATCGATGGGCAGGCCGACGCCAATCGCGGCGGCCATGGGCTCTTCGAGGAGTACCACATCGCGGGCACCGGCGCGGATCGCAGAGTCTTTCACCGCACGGCGCTCCACCTCAGTGATGCCGGAGGGCACCGCTACGATAATGCGGGGCGCAACAAAAGTCTTCTTCTTGTTCACCTTATTGATGAAGTAGCGAAGCATCGCCTCCGTGATCTCAAAATCGGCGATCACACCGTCTTTCATCGGGCGGATGGCGGTGATGTTACCAGGGGTGCGGCCGAGCATCTTCTTCGCTTCGGAACCGACGGCGCAGACCTTCTTAGTCGACGAGTAGATGGCTACCACACTGGGCTCGCGGAGAACGATGCCCTTCTCTTTTGCGAAAACAAGAGTATTGGCGGTGCCGAGGTCGATGCCGATGTCGTTAGAAAGGAGTCCGAACACAATAAGATTGGTATTAAATAGCGCTACGCTAGCAGATCAGAAGATAGGTGAGTTTTTCTATGAAAGCGTTTGAATGTCAAACGATTACCGTGGGGATGGGGAATGTATTCGTAGTGCGCAGCTTTAGCAAGCACTCCTCTCGGAGGGACTAGTTGTGAAACCCTTGCTGAAGCAGCGGGTAAAATGCCCTTTGGGTGCTACGATTACCTAGCCTACCCGACCAACTTAAAGAAAATGCGCTTTCCGGCCTGAAAGATCTGCTCGCCCTCGGGCGGCGTGATTTCGCGGTTGGGATCGTCTTGCTTCTCGCCGTCGATCTTGACTCCGCCCTGCTGGACAAGGCGACGGATCGCGCCCTTGCTCTCAAAGAGCTCGGACTGTGCCATGACTTCGAAAAGCGGTGCGCTCGGTGCGTCGCCAATCAGATCGCTCCAAGTGAAGCTCGGCATGTCGTCGGGAAGCTTATTCTTGGAAAAGACTTGCTCGAACTGCTCCAGCTCGTGCTTGGCTGACTGCATGGAGTGGAACTGCCCAACGAGCGAGGAAGCTAGGCTCTTCTTAGCCTGCATCGGGTGACCGGCCTTGAGCTTCTCAATCTTCTCATCCGGCAACTCGAGCAGCAGGCGGTAGTAATCCCACATGGTCTCGTCGCTGATCGACATAATCTTGCCGAACATCTCCTTGGGACTATCGGTGAATGCGATGTAGTTGTCCGCGCTCTTAGACATCTTCTTGGTGCCGTCGAGGCCGACGAGGAGCGGCATGGTGATGACGGCTTGCTCTTGCTTACCAGCGTCCTTTTGCAGGGCACGGCCGACGAGCATATTGAAGAGCTGATCAGTGCCGCCGATTTCGACATCGGCATTGAGCACGAGCGAGTCGTAGCCCTGAATGAGCGGGTAAAGGAACTCGATAATCGAAATGGGCGCTTGGCTGGCGTAACGCTTGGCAAAGTCGTCGCGCTCAAGCATGCGGGCGACAGTCATCTTGCGGGAGAGCTTCAGACAGTCCTCAAAGCTCATGTCGTTAAACCACTCGCTGTTGTAAAACACGGTGGTCTTTTCTTCGTCGAGAATCTTAAACGCTTGATCGAGATAACTCTGCGCATTGTCGACGATCTCCTCCTTGGTGAGCACAGGGCGTGTGCTCGAGCGGCCGGACGGGTCGCCGATCAAAGTGGTGAAATCACCGATAATAAGGAGCGCTTCGTGGCCGAGATCTTGGAACTGACGGAGTTTATTAAACACCACCAAGTGGCCAAAAGTGAGGTCAGGCCGTGTCGGATCGACCCCCAGTTTGACACGCAGTGGCTTACTACCATGGAGGCGATCTTCGAGTTCAGTATCACCGATGACGGTCTCGGTGTTCGTGCGGATGGTTTCAATTAGGCTCATGAGAAATCAGAAAAGAGTCTCCTAAACTGAGCGCATACCTGTATCCGTAAAGGATAAAAGCGACTGACTAGCGAATCGTGATGTAAGGCTCGATGGGACAATTGCAGTTAGCCGAGGCAACAAAGGCGTCCCGATCTTCAGTGCTATGGAAGAGGTAGAGCGCGTAGCCGCCCCAGCCGCCGCCGGAATACTTGCGACCGATACAACCTGACGCCTCGGGCAAGGCTGGCATCCCCTCCTTGAGCTGCATCTCGTAGCTGAGGCTGACAGCTTGACCGAGCTTTGTGAGGTTCGCTTCGATGACGCCTTCTTTAGCCAGTTTACCTGCAGCTTCGATCATATCGTAGTCGCGGTCGTTATCGGCATTGGCCGGCGTATCGTGCGGAATATCAGTGTGGTGAAGCGCCATGTGCCCGTGTAGAAAGTCACCATTTCGCTTAAAGTGGAGCACGGGCTTGTCGCCGCTGCGCCAGACGCAGAGGCCCGTCTCGCGGATGACGGCGGGGTCTTGCCAGCCCACGCCGAGGTTGAGCTCGCTCTCGATGCCGTCGTTGCCATTGAGCAATGCCCACGCACCACTGCCGCCGAGGCCGGATTTTTGCTCGTAGTCCCAATTTGTCAGCGAGACGAGGGGCGAGATCGCGCAATTGACGATAAAACTCCCTCTTCGCGCATAGCGCGGCACATCGAGCCAGCCGCCACCGAAGTCCACACGCAAGGGCGCATAGCTGGGCGTGCGAATGTTACGCACGATCGAGGTCGTGGAGACGGGCGTGAACTGCGGCGGAGTCTTCGGCAGCACGATATACTCCGCCCCCACTTCGGCGCAGAGGGCGCGTTTACCGTCGGCATATTGATCGTCTTCGGTCACCGCGAGCACGTCGGGCTTGATTTTAAGAAAGTGGTTTTTGAAATCGAGCCCTAGCTCGTTGCAATCACCGATCACGACTTCGTCCACGATATCGAGTGCGGTCATCAACGCCAGCTTGTGATCCTGCGGGATCGAGGAACGGCGTTTCTTGTGCTCCCAGAGCACGTTATCCGAAGCGAAGCAAACGGTCAAGTGATCACCCAGCGCGCGCGCTTCTTTGAAAAATTGGATATGCCCGCCGTGGAGGATATCGTAGCATCCGGAGATAAATATTTTTTTCATAAGAATTTAGACTATGTCGAGTGCCACGGCAAGTCCGTGCAGAACCGATGCGATACGGACAGCGTCGTGAACATTGGCCTCGCTCATGCCGCCTTTTTTGACAGCGGCTTCGTGAGCTTGGAGACAGAGTTCGCAACCAGCGAGTGCGGCGGGGCCGATCGAGAACAGTTCAAAGTTTTCTTTGCTCGTGGCCACTTGCTGCATGCGCTTCATGCTGAGGTTGAAGGGCATTTTATTATAGGCGTCCGCCTTCATGAGGTGGCGAAAACGGAAATAGACCGTATTCATGCCCATGAGCGCGGCAGCGCCTTTGGCGTCTTTGATCGCGTCGTCGCTAAGGCCGGCGGCCTGCGCATCGGCGAGGATCGCAGTGGTCAGCTCGGAGTGGCGGATAAAATAAGCCGCAGCCAGCGCAGTGCCCCAGGTTTGCTCGGCATTGAGCGACTCCCCGGCAAGCACACGTTGGGCATTCGTCACGAGATCGCTGGCCTCAGGGGAAAGTTTGGCGAGGAGTTGACTGGTGTTTTGCATGCGGCAATATCATTCACGCAGCGCGGGTTGCGACAAGGTCAAAGAACGGGCGCCCCAATCATCGGCCTGACGGCCAATGCTACAACCTAATCCGGGTACCGACCATGTAGCATACGGCGTAAGCCGGATGATCGGAGGCTAGGCTGATAGCGATTGCAAAACGACCATCGCCTCACGTCCGAGCACTACGAACCTGACGGCTTCCAGTCGACCAGAGTCGCTTGTGGGTAGCGGTTGTCGCGCCAGTAGTTCCACGCGAAACGGATGGCCATGTCGATGGCTTGGCCGGGCTCAGGTGGCTCGCCAAGTCGCCAGGCGATGCCGGCGACGCCGCGCTTCGCGCCGGACTGGACAGGCATACGAAAGCGGAAGTTCCCCTCACCAAAAGCGTGCGGTAGCTCATCGAGCACAACACCGCGCAGACCGAAGACGGGCTCGGGGTTCCCTTGCCCGAAGGGATGCAGGCGGTCGAGCTCCTCGAGTAGCGACTCACCTAGCTCGTCCGGCGTCAACCACGCTGAGATCGCGAGAGAAGGCTCGGGCAAACCGTCGGGATAGAGCGTTTTTAAGCTCTCGAGATAGCAGTCTTTAAACGCGGACACATCCGCGGCCTTGAGTGACACACCGGCAGCCATCGGATGCCCTCCCCAGTGGCCGAGCAAGTGAGCACAGCGCTGGAACACTTCGACCAGATTGACGGAGGCCACGCTACGACCGGAGCCCTTGGCCTCGTCGCCCTCGCAACCGAGAATCACGCAGGGCTTATGAAAGTGGCGGCTCACACGGCTGGCCACGATACCGACGACGCCGGGGTGCCAGTCGTCACCAAATAGCACGATACCGGGCTCATCGGCAAACTCGGCAGCGGCGCGCTCTTCGGCTTTTTTTGCAATGCCGCGCTCGATGCTCTGGCGCTCTTTGTTCATCTCGTCCAACTCCTGCGCGATCTTTCGACAAGCGCTGTAGTCGTCTTGCAAGAGCAGATTGATCGGGAGCGAGGCGTCTGCGAGGCGACCGCTAGCGTTGATACGCGGAGCAATCTTGAAGGAAATATCGGAGCTGGCCATTTCTTGCCCGCTATCGATGCCCGCGACTTCGGCGAGAGCACGCACGCCAATGCGGCCATTCGCACGGAGATGGCGCAAGCCGAACCAGGAAAGGATGCGATTCTCCCCATGGAGCGGCACAAGGTCGGCGACAGTGCCCATGGCAACTAGATCGAGATAGTCCTTGAGCTGGATGCTCTCAACCCGAGGGTCATTTGCTTCGCGGCGGTGCTTGAGCAGACCGTGGAGTAGTTTAAACACGAGGCCAGCGGTGCAAAGGTCGCGCCATGGAGCATCTTCCGGGTCGTTGACGTGCGGATTGACAAAAATGCAATCGACAGGTGCTTCCGTCTTGGTCTGGTGGTGATCGACGATGATCACATCGACCCCGAGCTCGCGCAGGTAGGCGATCGGTTCGTGCGCATTGGTGCCGCAATCGAGTGCGATAAAGAGCTGCGGGATGTCGCCGTCGAAGACGCGGTCGATCGCATCGCGACTCAGGCCATAGCCCTCGTCCATCCGACGGGGAACACAGTAGCGCGGCTCCAATTCAAGACTACGCAACATACTGACGAGCTGCACCGTGCTAGTCACCCCATCGACATCGTAATCGCCAAAGACGATGACCGACTCCTTGCCCTCGATCGCTCGCTCGATGCGCTCGACAGCGGCTTCGAGGTTCGTCATCTCAAAAGGATTGTCCAATTGTGCGAGGCGCGGACGGAGAAACTCCTCGGCCTTTTCAGCAGTGCTGATCCCTCTCTGCACGAGTAGCTGGCTAACCACCTTCGACAGACCCAAACGCTCGGCGAGTGCCAAGGCCTTAGGTTCATCAATTTCGATGGAAGTCCAGAGCATGGAAAATTAAGGGAAGGGATAAACAAGTAGGAGAGGATTACCCCTCGACCCTCAGATGAACGGGGTCGAGGCATAAAGCCTCTCCTACGAAGGAATGAGGAATTGGGAAATTAAGCGTCTTCCTTCTGGCTCTCCCACTCGTAGCGCTTAGGGGTGAGCTGGCGCTCCTCGACGTGGCGACGATCGCCCTTGTGCCACCAGAAGAAAACGGGGCTGGCGATGAAGATCGAGGAGAAGGTTCCGGTGAGAATACCAATAATGAAGACGAAAGCGAAGTCGTTGATCACACCGGCACCGAACACGTAGAGCGAAACGGCTGCGAGCAATGTGGTGATCGACGTGAGCAAGGAACGAGAAAATACGCGACTGATCGCGAGATTGATGATGCTGCGCAGATCCGTGCCGGGGTTGAGGTCCAGCTCTTCGCGAATACGGTCGAAGACGACGATCGTATCATTGATCGAGTAACCAACGATCATCAGAATCGCCGCGAGCATCGGTGCGGTAAACTGGCCGCTGACAAAGAGGCCTAACTCGCCGCAGAGGACGAAGATACCGATCGTCATGAGCACGTCGTGAATCGTGGCGACGACTGCGCCGATACCGTAACCGACTTCGAAACGGAAGGCCACGTAGAGCAAGATGCCGCCGAGCGCACAAACCACAGAGAGGAGCGCGTTCCACTGAATGTTTTGCGAGACAGAGGCACCGATTTGGTTAATACCGGCTTCTTCAAGTCCTGCATTTGGAAAAGCACCTTGCAGCAGTTCGAGCGTGGGACGTGCTTGGTCGAAAGGTGTTTGAATCTTGAGCACTTCGCGGTCTTCACCGATCAGGCTCTGATAGAGCACGGTGACATCGCCGAGTTCTTGCTCGTCGACGATCTTCATGATCTCGTTCGTATCGATCTGCTCGGAGTAGTTGACCGTCATTTCGTCACCACCAGTAAAGTCCTTACCAAGGATGTTATCGTGGTGGATGACTACGCTGACCACGCCGGCGAGCACAAGCAGCCAAGAGGCGGCAAAGGCGGGCTTACGGAACTGGAAGAAGTCGAGCTTCTTCTCGGGGAAGAGGTCGAGGCCGAGAATCTTGGAAACACCCACGCGGTGGACAAGGAAATCGACGATGAAGCGAGTCACAACGAGTGCACAGAAGATCGAGGCGCAGATACCGATGGCGAGCGTCACACCGAAGCCCTTGACGGGACCAGTGCCAAGCCAGATCAGGATCGAGGCGGTAATCAATGTAGTGACGTTGGCATCCACAATTGTGGATGTAACTTTTTCAAACGCACCGGAGGTGGCATTCTTGATGCTCTTGCCGGCGCGAAGTTCTTCACGCAAACGTTCGAAAATCAGGATGTTGGCGTCCACACCCATACCGAGTGTGAGCACGAGCGCGGCGACACCTGGAAGTGTGAGCGTCGCACCGAGGCTGGCGAGCACGCCGAGCACGATGATGACGTTAATGATCGCCGAAACCACCGCGACAAGGCCGCCGAGGAAGTAGTAAAGAATCATGAAGCCGATCACGAGGATCGCACCGTATTTGGCGGCGTTGACCGAGCTTTCGCGAGCACCTTCAGCCATCGTGGGGCCGACTTCATACATCTCGTCGACACGGAGCTCGACCGCGAGTGGATTGTTCAGGACATTGGCGAGCTCGATGGCTTCACGCTGCGAGAAGCTGCCGGTAATTTGCGCACGCTTGCTGAGCACGTCATTGATGTTGGGCGCGGAGTAGAGCTTACCATCCAGAACGATGGCCAAAGGCTCACCGACCATACGCTCGGTGACTTGGCGGAAGATCTCGGCCCCGTCGCCGGTCATCTCAAGGTTGATCTGAAAACCACCGGACTGTGTCTGTGAAGCAAATGCGTCGGCAATGATCTCACCGGTTGCTTCGGGGATCAGCTTAACAAAGTGGCGACGTTCGTAGACCTCACCCGAGCGATGATCTTCGATCTCTTCGGCCAGCACTTCATAGCCGACTGGGTAACGGTTCTTGGGAGTCGATTCGGGCTTGAGATCTGGATGAACCCGGCGAAATTCAAGACGAGCGGGCTTCTTAACGGCGTCGATCACCTCGGGGTTGTCCTTAGTAGAGAGACCTGCGAGTTGAATCTCGATAGCGTCTTCACCGCGCGCACGGATGACCGGCTCGGCCACACCCATGCCGTCGAGACGCTCGGCCATAATTTCGATGGCATCCTTGAGCTGCTCGGCTTGTTCGAATTGGTTGATATCGTCGTCCGCAGATCGATCGATCTTAAGCGTCACACCGACGCCGCCCTTAAGGTCGAGGCCGAGACGAAGCTGGCTCTGCGCGGTCTTCAGGATGTGCTTGAGCAGAATGTCGTTGCGCTTATTCTGATTCGCAATATCGGCAACATTGATCTGCGGAAAGAACTGAGCGTAATCGATCCCCTCTTCAACCCCCAGATCGCGAAGCGCGATAAAGAGCGTAGGCGACTCGCTGGCATCGACACGGGCTTCAGCTCGTTGAAGAACATCCGCAAAGGTGGCCTCTTCGGCGGTGACCTGCGCGACGATGTAATCCTCAAAGGGACGATCTTGCAAAGGTGTGATGCTCATCGCACACCAAAAGATGATGGCAGCGGTGAGGAGAAATTTCCAAAGAATGTTTCCGGACATGGGTATAAAGCTTAACGCGTGGGGTTAAGGAAGTGGATCAGATTATTCAGCCGCGTCGGTAGCGACTTTATTCGCGACGAAGCCTTTGCCGAGTTCGATCTTGGTATTATCGGCGATACGAACGACGAAGCGGTCGTCCTTTACATTGGTAATCGTGGCATAGACGCCACCGCTAGTGATGATCTCGTCGCCAGTCTGCAACTCAGTGAGCATCTTGTCATGTGCCTTTTGACGTTTGCGCTGCGGCGCGATGATAAGGAACCACATACCCACGAAGAGCAGGATGATGGGCAAGAACTGCCCCAGACCGCCGCCACCGGAAGCGGCTTGTGCGAGTGGGAAAAGAGAGGAAATTTCGGAAATGGCCATAGCGTTTGATTGATGAAAAACCGCAGAAGGAAAGGGAGTCGCCCCCAAATAGCAAGTTCCTATTCTGCGGGGGTGATATTGGGGTTCAATCAGACTCCCCCAGCCCCATCCGACGGAGAAGCAGACGCAAATGCTTCGGTGGCTCGCAGACGATGGTCGCCCCGGGATCGCCGGGAATGAGCTCGACCTCGGCCAAATGCAAGGCGATGCCGTGAAAAGCGGGGAGATTCACGCCGGAACGCTGTTTCTTGGGGTGGAGCTCTCGCTGCGTCGGCGCTTCGGGGCCGCCGTAGAGTTTGTCGCCTAAAATCGGAATCTCATGAACAGCCGCATGCGCCCGGACGTGGTGTGGGCGAAAAAAGTCGACCTGAGCTTCCCAGAGCGCCCAACCCTTGGACGATTCAGCAATACGCTGAAATCGGGTGAATGCCTTTTTACCCTTGGCCGTCGACGGAATCATCTTGGGCTTCACATTGTGCGGAAGGAGCGGCGCGTCCGCCTCTAGCATCGATTCAGAGCCGGCAGGCTGCACAGCGGCGATAAACTGGAAGCGAAAACGACAGTCACCGGAACCGAAGCGATTACGCAGATCGGCCAGTGCGTCGCGCCTTTTGGCAAAGACCGCCACCCCGGAGATCGCGGGATCGAGGTAGTAAACCGAGCCGAAGAGCGTCGCCTCGCGACGCAGGAGCTCGGGCTTGCCAGCCTGCAACTGGGAGTTAAGCGCGGCGTCCATATCCGGCTCGTCATCCCAAGGATAGGCGCGGGTGCCGACGCCGGCGGGCTTTTCGAGCGCCAGCCAATCAGCTGTCTCAGCGAGCACAGGTAGGCGCAAAGGTTTCTCCCCGAGCAAGGGCGGCGGGAAGCCGACTGCGTTTTTCTTATTAGGTTTCTCAAGCACGAACAGAGTGGATACAAAATACCCTCGGTTCGACAAGCGAAACCGAGGGTACCTTTGGGGGGGGGTAGGGCTAGGGAAAAACTATGCAGCCAGCAATTGAGCGCAACGTGCCTTTTGGCGTGCTACCTTGTTCGGGTGCACGAGGCCATTCTTGGCAGCCTTGTCCAGCGCAGAGATGAAATTGCGAGAAGCAGACGCCAGTGCGTCTTTGTCGCCAGCTGCTTTAGCGGCTTCGACCTTCTTAGCGAAAGTCTTGAGACGTGTCTTGATCTGACGATTACGCAGAGTACGAGTCTCTGTCTTGCGGATGTATTTAAGTGCGGATTTTGTGTTAGCCATGGCTGATAAAAAGTTAAGAGGCGGAAAAGTGCGTGCACCGGCAAGGCCTGTCAAGGCGGAAAACTCAAGAAATTGTGTCGATTTCGGAGTGCTGTAAGCCGGATTTTGTCCGCCTTGCGCCGAAGCGCTTGGCTGTGCGTTCATTTATCTATCCCGCCGAAGCGGAATTCCCACCGAAGTGAGATGCGACATACCCGAGATCATTGGACGAGCCGCCCGATCCCCTATTTTGCCTTGCACCGGATTGGGTTTTTCCTGCCTCCTTCGTTACCTCCGGAGCGGTGAGCTCTTACCTCCCCATTTCACCCTTACCTCACGCAAGCCGAAGCCCGCAGAAGGCGGTATAATTTCTGTGACACTATCCGTCACGCCAGATTACCCCGACGCGCCCCCGCTTTCACAGGGAATCCTGCCCTACGGTGTCCGGACTTTCCTCTCAATCTTACGACCAAGCGAACGCCCACACCCCGAAATCGACAATTGCACGCTGCATCGCCGTTTCTTCGGGCGCAAGCGGTAATTTCCAAAGCCGAACTACGCAACTACGCACACTAGGCGGCGTGTAAGGTCACGGCGCGGTGCTCAACCACCTTTTCGCGCACTGGCAGCGGCAATGCACAGGAACCAGGATAGTAATGCGTCTTCAAAACAATACTGTGGTTCTCCAACATCGTGCACTCAAGCTCATCGGAGCCGGAGTAGCCCATAGCATGGGGCAATTCATCCAAAATCGTGAGGCGGGCTTCGTCGATCAACTCCGCAAAAGGCAGCCCAGCGAAGGCTTCGTCGTGATACACGCGGAGGAGCACTGCTGCGAAAATCGCATCGCGTAAGCCACCAGCCGCATCCTGAGAAATCTCAATACTGCGCTCTTTGAGGCCAACACGAATCGAGGCCGAGAGCTCAGTCGAGGCGCGCGTCTTGACCGTCATTCCAGCGCAGACATTCAGAATCTGCGCTAGTTTTGCCCGCGAAATATCCGCAAGTCCGATCTTCGATTTGTAATCGATACACATTAGGATCGGCAAGACGTCAGTTAATTCGCACGATTCCGGGTTCTGAGACGGCTCACCGAAGCGAACTGCATTAAATCCAGCTTCACCTAAACTCCAATTAGACGCGTCATTCATACGTTTACATTTATTTTACAACATGTGGTGTGACAAACTGAAACGACTCGGAAACACCACAAATTAAGGCCTCGAATAACGAGAACCCCTAGTATTAGTGAAAATGGAAGGCAAATACCCTACATACGGTGCCAGAGACTCCCCTGGGCGATGCTATACTGAAATTTCCGAGCATGCTCACGAATGAGAAAGGGCATATCCCGCTGCGAGATCAAAGCGAAGTCCGGCTCAAGCGCGCGGCGCAGACCAGCGAAGGAATCCTGCGCTCCATCGCCCAACCAGTTAGCTGAGGGGGTATATTCTTCCAGCCATGTAAAAGGCGTCGTGATAAAAAGCTGACCACCCGGCTTGACGAGCTCGGGCAGCCGACGCAGCAAACGCATCGGCTCCGGCAGTCGGCAGATTAGATTACAGACGATCACGAGGTCGAACCGGCCGATATCCTCACGAATATGCTGCGCATCCCCCTGTTCGAAGCACACACGGCTCCGGTCGATCGACCGATCCACCACTACGACCATATCCGTCGTAGCGGAGCCTTCATCGAGACGCGTGGCGGGGTGTTGCCCCTCGGTGGCCAAACGCTTAGCCGCATCAATAAATGCCTGTGAGTAGTCGATCCCGATGACCTCGTCGCAGTAGCGCGCCAGCTCAAACGACGACCGACCGACCGAACATCCGAGATCCAGCGCACGCGCGCCTTGCGGAAGCTTTGCCAGATCCGCCCCCTCCAGCGCACAACGCTTCGGGAAGTCGAGCGCATCCGCACCGCCGAAAGAATAGGGAAACTGCTCGGCACCTGCGGCATAGTGGAAGATCAGATACTGCTGTAGCAGCTCGTCGGTTTCGTAGGGGTTCTCGTCGTTCATATAGTGGACATAGGCATAACTAGATTCGATAAGCACGCAAGATGCCGTTGACCTTTGCATAGAATTGGAGCATTCGCTACATCATGTCATCCGACACTTCGAACTGGGGTTCACTCAAATTCACCGACCAAAAAGAAATCCGTTTGGAGTGGGAGCGCTTTCGCATACGCCTGCTCAAGCGCGGCAGCGATCTCTTACTCGTCGAAAACCGGGGCGAGACTCCCAGCGGCGTGCAGCTAGATGCCGACCCGGAGGCCGACTTCCGCCGCTACGCGTTTGAGAAACCCGTCGAAGTGATCCGCGCGCAACCACGCATGCCCGACCGTCCGATCGTCGTGCAACCGCTCCACCCCTTGCGCCTCGCGCCGAAAGCGAAGGTCGACTTCTACGTGTCCGTGCCCGTCGACATCCAACTCGCGACCGGCGAGAAAAAACAAAGCGAACCACTCGAACGCCTCCGCGCCGAGATTCTATCCGACACTTGGTTCGGCGATCAAGTCGGCGGCGTGCTCTGCTATGCGATCAAAAGCCGCGCCCGCCGCGAGTGCCCGGTGATCGACTCTGAAAAAACCGCACGCGCGATCTGCAAAATCCACATCAACAATAAGTCCTCCGAGCAACTGCACTGCACCAAATTTTGCCTCCACCTCGACCGCTGCCATCTCTGGCAATCCGGATCCACTCTCTGGACATCCCCCGTGCACATCCGCTTCAACGGAACCGAGCACTTCAGCTCGATCGACTATAGCGAAGATGCACCCACCGAAGCTCCGGATGCCATCAAAATCGCCGACGCCGACGAAGAACCACTCCGCGGACTGATCCGCCGCACCTTTGCCGGGCTCGGCAGCAGCTAGATTGAATATGAAAACACTCGACCTCAATTCGATCCTCTACGCGCTTGGTATACTGGTCGTCGGCCTCGGCATCGTCTTCCTGCTCAGCCGCTTCCTCTCACGCGCACTCAAACAGCATTTCTCACAGCACCATCAGCTGCTCGCTCAAAAGTGCGTCCTCTATGTCGGCATTGTGCTGGTCATCTGCACCGTCCTCATCCACCTGCAAGTCAACCTGACCGCAGTGCTCGGCGCAGCCGGCATCGTGACCGTCGCCATCGGCTTCGCTGCGCAAACCAGCCTCTCGAACCTCATCAGCGGACTCTTCCTTCTCGGCGAGCGCCCCTTCGAGGTGGGCGATATCATCGTCGTCGGCACCACGCGCGGCGTCGTGCTGTCCATCGACCTGCTCTCAGTCAAACTCCGTACGCTCGACAACTTGTTCGTGCGCATGCCCAACGAGACATTGATTAAAGCCGAGGTCACCACAGTCACACGCTTCCCCATCCGTCGGATGGACATCAATATCGGCGTCGCCTATAAGGAAGACGTGGGCAAAGTCATCCGCGTGCTCAAAGAAGTGGCCGACGCCAATCCCAACAGCCTAAACGAGCCGGAGCCCCTTGTGCTCTTCAAAGACTTCGGCGCCTCCTCGCTCGACTTCCTGCTCGGCGTCTGGTTCGAGAAATCAAAATTCCTCGATCTGAAGAACGGCATCATGCGAGAGATCAAAGAGCGCTTCGACGCCGAAGGCATCGAGATCGCCTTCCCACACCTCACAGTGTATGCAGGCGCTGAGACGCCGCCCTTCCCGGTTAAGGTGCACTCGGACAACGAAGAGCTGAGCCAGTAAAGATATAGGTAGGGCGATTTTGAATTGCTATGAATACGGGAGCAGGATGCTCCCACTACTATTTCGGTCGCCTCAATCGATACAAAAACTTTTGAAAAACGCTCTACGCTTGGTGAATGGGCGCTCGACGAGCACGCCCTACCACGCCCCCTACGCCTCCTACGCCTCCACCGGCAAATCCGCTCCGAGCAGATCCACCATGTATTTCGACGGCTTGTAGTGCTCGATCAGGATCTCAGTCTGCTCGCCGCGAATCATGCGGGCTTGTTGCAAGCGGATCTCCGGCGTCTTGTGCGGCGCGTAGAGCACGTCGTCGTGCGATGCATTGGCATGCTCCTTGAAAAGGTCGGGCGTGATGTTACCACCGAGGTGGTCGTCGCGGCCGGTGGCCACATGGATGGTGCCGAGAATCTTTTCGTCCTGAATATCGCGACCGGAAAACGGTAGCACCTGCGTGCCAAAGCCCAGCTCACCCAGAGCACCGATCATCGGATCTTCCTTCAGGCGGCGATTGTGGTCTTCGATCTCCGCATAGTCGCCATAAACAAACTGCGACTTATGGATCTTGCCGTCTTTGACATGGAGCAGACCTATCGTGCTCTCGTCGTATTTGAAAGGGAACACGCCCTCCGCACTTTCCGGCACGAAATACACTTCACCCGCCGGAAGGTTGGCCACGTCCGGCTTACCCGGAGGGCAGAGCCCGTGGCTCTTTTGCGCCTCTTGGCCATTAGTATGGAGGATCAAGGTGTAAACTTTACGCTCCACCTCGAAATCGATTTCGAAGCGATCTGCCTTCGTCAGGCCGAGGCGCAGCTTCTCCGCTTCGTCACTCACCACTTCGTAGTCAACCGAGAGACCCGTATCGAGAATAATTTGGTTGAGCCCATGCAGCGTTGCCCCACGGAAGCCGAACTCTTTGCACTTCGCCGTCAGCGGCGCAGTCGCTGAAAAGGTCGAAACCGTCAGGATGATGTCGTAGGTGCTGTAAATATCTTGATCGAGACTCAGGTGGTTGCCGTCCGGATCGTAGCAATCGTCCTCCATATCAAGATTACTGCCGCCAGTTTCCTTGTAGGCATAGATCTCTCCACCCGTCCAATTCATCACTTCGAGCGCGCCTTCCTTGAAGCCTTTGTAGAAAACTTCGTGCCCGTAGTTTTGAATCGAAAGGGTTTCGTCTTCGAGGAACTTAAAGTCTTCGATGTCCGCCGGATTCGGCAAGTCGATCAGGATGCAGACTTTCTCACCGTTACCTTTGCCAAAACAAGTCGTGAGCAAACTGGTCAGGCTGAATGGAGGAAAAGTGCGTTCGTTGGCGTCGAGTATCATAGTTCTAGTGCGTTGGGAGTGGGTTAATTTGAGAACAAGTTCATCGTAATCGAGCGAGCATTGCTGTCAAAGCTTGGTTTGACTGATGACCTTGAGATGATGAAATCGAACATTATTCCCACACCTTACAAATATGAAGCGCCTCTTTGATTTATTCAGCACCCTCCTGCTTCTGCTCGCACTCAGCTTTCCCTTGCTGGTCTTAGTTTTGCTGCAGTCCATCAATTTGGGACGCCCGCTGTTTTTTCGACAAACCCGAGCCGGTAAGGACGGGCGCGCCTTCGATATTTTAAAATTTCGCACCATGCGCGAGGGCGACGGCAGCGATGCCGAGCGGCTCATTCCCTGGGGACAATTCCTACGCTCCACCAGCCTCGACGAGCTACCCGAACTCTGGAACGTGCTCCGGGGTGAGATGAGTCTAGTCGGCCCCCGCCCGTTGCCGACCATCTATCTGGAGCGCTACTCACCCGAGCAAGCCCGCCGCCACGAGGTGCGCCCCGGCATCACAGGCTGGGCACAAGTCAACGGCCGCAACGGCCTCACCTGGAAGCGCCAATTCGAGCTCGACCTCTGGTATGTCGAAAACCGTTCCTTCTTGCTCGACCTGAAAATTCTCGGTTTAACTGTACTCACCGTGCTCCGCCGCGACAACATTGCCGAAGAAGGTCATGCCACCCGCAGCGAGTTTTTCGGCACCGAAGAAAAGTAATATGACACATCAGTTCTCCATGCCCAGACTGTCGAAGCTCGTAGCCGAATTCGTAAGAATTTGGAAGTGCGACACATTCCAGCCACACCGTCCAAAAGCTCACGCTTTCGGCTACATAAAAAACTGAACCTCCCCCCCCCCCTTAAATATACCTCCATGCCTGACCGCCCAGCCATAGAAGCCCTCATCCTCGAATCGGTTCAACTTCTAGCCGAAGACTTCGAACTCGACGCCCTGAAAAGCCCGACCGCCGACACCGCGCTGTATTGCGAAGGCGGCGCGCTCGATAGCATGGCGCTGGTCAACCTCATCGCCGATATCGAAGACGCCCTCTCCGAAAAGCTCGGTGCCTCTATCGCGCTGGCTGACGAAAAAGCCATGAGCGCCAAGAACTCACCCTACCGCAACGTCAACAGCCTGACCGACGCCGTGATCGAAAGGATGCCCTCATGAAGACGATCGTCATCACCGGAACCCGCAAAGGCATCGGCAAAGCACTCGCCGAGCACTACCTCGCCGCCGGTTGGCGCGTGGCCGGTTGCTCGCGCGGCGAAGCCAGCATCGAGCACGCCCACTACCAACACTTCGCCCTCGACGTGAGCGACGAAGACGCCGTCGTCAAAATGGCGCGCCAACTCAAGGCCGACCACGGCCACGTCGACGCCCTGCTCAACAACGCGGGCATTGCTTCGATGAACCACGCGCTGCTCACTCCTGCCAGCACGGTCAACCGTATCTTGCAGACCAACGTCGTCGGCACCTTCCTCTTCTGCCGCGAGATGGCCAAGCTCATGCGCCGCACCCAGAACGGGCGTATCATTAATTTCACTACAGTCGCCCACCCGCTCAACCTCGAAGGCGAAGCCATCTACGCCGCCAGCAAAGCCGCCGTCGAAAGCCTCACCCGCATCCTCGCCCGCGAACTGGCCGGGCTCAAGATCACCGTTAACGCGATCGGCCCCACTCCCATCGAAACCGATCTCATCCGCGGCGTGCCGCAGGCCAAGATGGACGCTCTCCTCGCCCGCCAAGCCGTGCAACGCATGGGCGTAGTCAAAGACGTGATCAACGCCGTCGATTTCTATCTACGCGACGAAAGCGATTTCATCACCGGACAAGTGTTGTATTTAGGCGGAATTACATAAATGGCATACGCAGTAAATGGAGGGCAATGCTCCGTCATTGCCGCGGATAACACGGCCAGCCCAACGCACGGCAATGACGGAGCATTGCCCTCCAAGGGATAGCATGAACTGGATCCGCACAAAGCTCGAAGCCTTCGCCGACCGCATCGCTTGCCACGAAGCCGGACGCGCGTGGACGTACGCGGATTTTCTAAGCTTGATCGACCAAGCGGCAGACGAGCTGCCGCATACCGACCCCGACGTCATCGAAGTCGCCAACGAAAGCACGATCGAAGGCCTCGCCACCTTACTCGCCATTGCCGAGCGCGGGCACATCGCCCTGCCCCTCCCGCCGGACATTCCCGCGGCCGAGCGCGAGCGCATGCGAAAAGTCGCGACCGCGTCCCCGCTCTACGACCAGCTCGAAGGCAGCGGCCTCGTGCTCTTCAGCAGCGGCACCAGCGGCGAGCCCAAGGGCATGCTCCATAATTTCGACGCACTGCTCGACCGCTACGAGCGCCTCAAGCCGCGCGACGACCGCAGCTTGCTCCTGCTCCTCATCGACCACATCGGCGGGCTCGACTCGGCCTTCCGTTGCTTGTTCTCGGGCTCGACGCTCGTCATCCCCGAGAGTCGCACACCGGAGGCAGCGGGTGCGGCCATCGCCCAACACAAGGTCAACGTCCTGCCCGCTTCGCCCACGTTCCTCAACCTCATGCTGCTCGCGCACATCCCCGAGGCGCACGACCTCCGCTCCGTCGAGATCGTCGCCTACGGTGCCGAAGCCATGCCGCAGACCGTCCTTCACCGCCTAGCCAAGGCCTTCCCCAACGCCCAGCTCCAACAAAAATTCGGCACCAGCGAAACCGGCGCCGTCCGCATCAAAAGCGCCGACAACGAAAGCCTGTTCTTCCGTATCGAAGATTCGGATACGCAGTGGAAGATCGTCGACGACCAACTCTGGCTCAAAACCCCTTCGCGCATCCTCGGCTACCTCAACGCCGCCGACGACTACCTAGAAGCCGACGGCTGGTACGCCACCGGCGACCTCGTCGAATCCGACGGTGCGCACATCCGTATTATCGGCCGCGTCAGCGCCCTGATTAATGTAGGCGGGCAAAAAGTCCACCCCGCCGAAATCGAAGCCGTGCTCCGCGAGATCGAAGGCATTACAGCCTGCACCGTTTACGGCAAAGCCGACCCCATCACCGGCAGCGCCGTGGCCTGCGACATCGTCGTGAGCGAAGAGAAGGATCTACGCGCGTGGAAGCGAACCATCCGCAACCATTCCCGTGGCAAGCTAGCGCCTTGGAAGATCCCGTCCAACGTCGCAGTGGTCGACACCATCGGCGTCAATCGACGGATGAAGCAGGAGTGACCAGTAAAACGTATGCGTTCACGTGCGCGAGTTACCGCGTCGCTGTGCAACGCTTTATTCGACATCTCTGATTTCAAATTTCCGGTTACCTCCCTGCAGTTCTACGTTTTGACCTTTCCAAGAGAAAGTGCCCGTCAAACCTTCAGGTAGAGTGATATCCGCGGAACAACCATTCGTATGCGTCTTAATCGCAAGGATTATTTCACCGAGTGGATGTGGCACACAACCGCAGATCTCTCGCAGGGCACCTAGCATGGGTTTGATAATTACCGACTCAAAGCCAAGCGAGCCGGGGCGAATACCAAGAACAGCGGTCAGCATGTGGAAGAGCGGGTGAGCACTCCACGCATGGCAATCCGATCGCCCTTTCACGCCGTGCTCCGGCGTGGTGTGGAAACCCACATCAATGAATGCACGCCACGTATGGAGACGCTTGTGCAGGGAATCACTCGCATCAATTGAAGCCAGGGCGAGACAGACGTAGTGACTGAAATACTTTCCCGCGCACACGAGTTCCGTATCATTGGTAAGGGCATCTTGAACCTTTGATTGAATTCGGGGTGATAGACGCCCGGTCAACAGTGCTAAAGACTGCCCATGTTCAGAAAAGCTGGTATGGTCGAGATCATCCGCCAACGCACCCCTCGTAGGATTCCAAAGCATTTCCTCGCAGGCCGTGGTCAGTTCTTGCGCGATCCTGTCGGCCCAGTCGGCGCGTTCCGGTATGTTGAGCCATTGCGATAAATCTCGGAGCGCGTTCAATGCGAGAATCACCTGCCAGTTCAGTAGACCACTGACTTCGCCGAAACTTGCTCCCGGAGGTTCTCCGCCCGAAAAAGCTGCCGTGTCCACATAGTTCCACCCCTGTGGTGACGTCAGCATCCCGTTAGTTTCCCGATTCAACAGAAAGTGATCCATGATCCACCAGCCCACCGGTAGGAGTTTTTCAACGAATGGGGCATTGCCCCGCCACATGGCATGGTCGTGCAGCATGCAAATCCACCACAGCGCAAACGGTGGGATAATCTGTATTCCTCGACTAGGATAGTTACTGGCTGGAAACGGTGACGCTCCAATCATGCTTTGACTGAAAGTTTCAAGAGCCTTCTCTGGCAATCGTGTGTCACTACTGGTGGCATACGTTAGCAGGGCTTGGATTCGTGTGTCTCCCAAATACTGGAGTTGTTCCCAGTAAGGGCAGTCCATGTATGTTTCATGGGTGCAGCACTGAAGGGTGCGATAACACACTGGGGCAATGGCGTTGAGAACTTCGTTATCACTGCTGAACCGAGACTCCTCTCGCCAAGGATACCCCGTCTCCAGGATTTCGAGCCCCTCTATCAGCAAAGGGAGGGCTGCCGTTCGCACAGTCACCTGTATCCACCGACCTGCCTGCCACCAGAGAGGTTCATAACATGCCGACTCCTCGCCCGTCGGCTGGAAGTGATCCGCAGTCCCGACTAAGAAACGCTCTTCGTGCGTGTCACGGTCGTTCGGTGCTTCGGGGAAGTCGGGGCGCATCGCCAGCCGTTCGGCCCATGCGACCGCAATCTCTGCGCCGCCTCCACCTTGGGTATTTAGTTGGTAGTAGGCACAGCAGTAGCCGCCGAGATCAATCAGCACGCGGCACTCTGAGTGCGGGGGCAGCACAACACTGGCGCTGGGTTGATCAAGCATAGCCTGCCATGCTTCGCATTTGTCCGGATCCGAGTCAGCCATGCGGAACGGTTGGTCTCCGGCAAAAGACTTCATGACACAGGCGACCCGTGCACCTTGCCACTTCTCGCTTCGCATTGCGGGCAGTTGCGCGGGGTAGAGCACCCAGGTCTTTGGAGACGCGCCCTGCCAAAAGGCATTGTTCCCGGGGAGTAACGTTTTTACGCCGACCCACGTGCTGCTGTCGTCTTCCAGACTCTCTGCCAAAGGGCGGCCTCGATGTAGGATGCGGGCACCACTTCCGATGTCCTTTCCCACCTGCTTGACTGGATCGAGGAACGTAACATCGCTCAATACCCGACTCGTCCATGGCGCTATCCCGGTGCTAAGTCGTTCGGTGAACCGTTCGTCCGTCGCGGCAAGCAGGAATCCTGGCTGGGCAGTGACCTGTGCCCATGGTGCGTTCTCTGACAGATACCAGGTGATTGCACCCAGCGTGTGAGTTCCCGCAGTCAGTTCGATTTCGTATGTTTCATAATACCATTTCCGGATAGACCCGCGTTCGCTGCCGCGACCAAGGCGTTGCCCGTCCAGGTATAGCCAGTACCGCTGATCGGCGGTAACCAACAGTGTCACGCGAGTATCTTTCTCGCAATCAAATCGCAAGCGGTAGGCTGCTGCAAATGAGTTTTCATGCTGCTCTTCCGTCACAATCCACATGGCAGGCCATGCCTCACGCTGTCTATAACCTCGTATGGAGTCATTGCGCGGGAAAGGGGCCTGAGATGGGCGCGTATTCTGCATGATCGATTATTTTTTCTGTATGTGTCGAACGAGTTATTAGTGCATTTTACGCTGCTCTTCCCCCTAACGGAGTCAAACTGCAATGGCTTGAGTCAATCGGCTAATTTCCTAATGCGCTATTATTCCATATGGGTTGATAGCGTATTCTGTGATATCATGCGACACAGTCAGAGATCGTTTGCGCCGGGACATGTGCCTGTGCTACTTATCAAGGCTCAGAGCGAGCGCGCTAAAATCGCCCGCAAAAAAAATAATTCGATTTTTGGTAAGGGTATCCACGGTTGGCCGAATAGTCCTCTCACCATTCGTTCAACCGAAATAAAAAAAGGAACTACCATGAAATCAAAAATCCTCGCCCTCACCGCAATCACCGCCCTCCCCTTCGCCGCTTATGCTGGCTCAGGATGCGGTAGCTGCAGCTCCGAAAAAGCCGAACAGGCTTCCTACAAAGCAGATGCCAAGAAAGCCGATATCGTTGATACCGCAGTCGCCGCTGGTAGCTTCAACACCCTCGTCGCTGCAGTCCAAGCGGCTGGCCTAGTCGATACTCTCAAGGGCGAAGGCCCTTTCACTGTGTTCGCACCGACGGATGAAGCGTTTGCTGCCCTCCCTGAAGGCACTGTGGAAAGCCTCCTTCTACCAGAGAATAAGGACAAGCTGATCGCGATCCTTACCTACCACGTGGTGCCTGCCAAAGTGAAGGCCAAGGATGTCGCCGCCGGCGAAGCCGCTACGGTTAACGGCCAGACCGCTACCATTGAAATCGCTGACGGCAACGTCACAATCGAAGGTGCCAATGTCGTAACGACTGACGTCTGGGCAAGCAACGGCGTCATCCACGTAATCGATCAAGTGATTCTTCCGAGCGAAGGATAATTTGGATCGATACGAGACAAGCTTTGCAAAGCGCCCTTCGGGGCGTTTTTTTTGTGGTTCATCGACGATTAGTGGGGAATACCCCTTTGTTGGTCAGCAATAGCTGGGCATCAAGCATCTTGGAGGGCAGCGTTCCACCGCTGCCGCGTATCCACAGAGCGGCCACGCACACCCAGACGCCCCCGGCAAACGGCGAAGGTGGAACTTCGCCCTCCATGAAAGGCGTCATTTACCTGCACTTTCCCGGTAAATAACGATATACCTTTTTTGTGGCGTCACATTCAGCGCGTTGAGCCGTAGCAGGGTTGGCTTGTTGGCAAACCTTGAGCTGGTCGAAATGGCCGCCCTGCCCAACTGGAAGCTTCGGTGATGTACAAAAGAAACCTCCCGGCGTGACCGAGAGGTTTCGAAATCACTTAATCTGCCCCCGAATGCTGTCGGGCATCGGCAGGCTCAGCCCAGAACGGCAGAGCCAACCCGACTACTTTTCGGCGCGTTCGCGGGCGTCGGCGTCGATGGCGGCGAGCATCGTCTCCATGACTTTAGAGGCGTCGGCTTTGACTTGGTCGAGCTCTTCGGGATCGGTCACATCGGAGCGACCGAAGACATAGAACTTGATCTTGGGCTCGGTGCCGGAGCCGCGGACGGCGAAGCTGTAACCGTTGCTCAGCTCAAGGAAGTAGAAGTCCTGCGGCGCGATGCGCTTGCCGTCGGCGTCGATGATTTCGTCCTTACCGAAATCGGTGAAGCCGGACACGGTGACATCACCGAAGGCCTTGGGCGGATTGCTGCGGTAGGACTCTAGAATGTTTTTAATCTTCTGCGAACCGGCGGCGCCTTCGTAGTAAATGTTGATCGTCTTCTCCTCGTAGTATCCGTGCTGCAAATACAGCGCGTCGAGGTATTCAGGGAAGGTCATCTCTTGCGCCTTAAGGTAGGCGGCGAGCTCGCAGAACATAACGACGGCGGCATTGGCATCCTTATCGCGGAGCTTGTCGGTGGCGAGGTAGCCATAGCTCTCTTCACCGCCGAAGACAAAGAAGGTCGAGTAGTCGAGCATGAGGTCGGCCTTTGTCCAGACGTCGCAGGTGTCGTAGTCGAGGGCGAGGCCTTCTTTCTCGAAGAGATTGGCTTTCATTTCGGCTTCGTAGCCAGCGAGTTTTTCACCGATCCATTTGAAACCGGTCAAGGTGTTGATCGTCTTGAGGCCATGCCAAGTGGCGACGGCTTCTTGCATCGGGCTGGTGACGAAGGTCTTGATGAGGACGGCGTTTTCGCTGCCGTCTTCGGGGAGGATCTCGGCGTCCTTCAGCGTAGAGATGCGATACTCGGCGAGCAGCGTGCCGATTTGATTTCCAGTGAGGAGCACCATTTCGCCCGCGCGGTTGCGCACGGCGACGCCCATGCGGTCGGCATCGGGGTCGGTGGCGAGAACGACGTCGGCACCGGTTTCGTTGGCCTTGGCGATGGCCATGGCGAGTGCTTCCGCATTCTCAGGATTGGGTGACTTAACTGTGGGAAAACGACCGTCGGGCTCCATTTGCTCGGGCACTTCGATCACTTCGACGCCGAGTTTCCTGAGCGCGGGCACGGAGCTGATCGCCCCACAACCGTGGATCGGCGAGAAGACGACCTTGGGCGATTCGTTTTGCATGACGTCGGCGTCGACCACCATTTCTTCGAGGAGATCGAGGTAAGGCTCATCGGCTTTCGCGTCGAGAACGATGACCGACTCCAGATCGACATCCAGGAATTGGGTCAACTCTTCGAGTTTCACTTGATTGACGAGATCGACGATACCTTCGGCGTGCGGCGAAACCACTTGCGCGCCATCTTCGAAGTAGGCTTTGAACCCATTATCATGCGAAGGGTTATGGCTGGCAGTGATGACGGCACCACAAGTGGCCTTGAACTGGCGCACCGCAAAACTGAGTTGCGGCGTGGAGCGTGGCCCTTCGAAAATCAATGCTTGGCCGCCGAGCTTGCACCAAGTGGAGGCCGCCAACTCGCAGAAGTGGCGGGAGAAGTGGCGCACATCGTGAGCGATCACGAAACGTGGCAGGTCGTGGCGACCGCTATCTTTGAGGTATTTCTCGACGTAACGGAACATGCCCACAGTGGCACGAATCAGATTAAAGTCGTTCAGCACATTGGTGCCCACGGCTGCGTGCTCGGGAGTGCCTTGCTCAGAGAGCGTGCCGGTCTCCACCGAAGTAGACACCTTGCCGATGGTACGGCCACGAATGCCACCGGTGCCAAAAGCCATCGTTTGATAGAAGCGGTCGTTGAGCTCCTCCCATTCGCCCTGTTCGACGAGTTCGGTGATGCTCGCCCCCACCCACTCAGGGAGGAAGTCGGCGCTCGCCCAAATTCTCAGATTGGCGACGGTGCTTTCAAGGAGGGAGCCATCGGCTCCGGCGGATTCAATTTTTTCGATTAGGCTCATGGTGTGGAATTAGGAATTTACTAATAGGTTTAAGACAGATTTCAGGGCGTGGTGGTGTTCGGGAATTTTCTTAAAAACATCGACTGCCACATCTTCGATATAGGCATGTGATGTACGATTTCGGTCTTCGACGACTGCAAGTAGCGCAATGCTTAAAGCTTCGTCGATTCTCCCGATACGGTAGAGCGCACGGTAACAACCGCGAGGATGGTTCTCTTCAAGTGACTCGTTGGTTTGAAGCCATTCCCGGACAGCTTTCCAGACAGCCTCACCACTATACTCGAAACGTTGTATCGTGGCGTCGCGCACGATGACGGAATAGGGTTCCTCCAGAATATCCCCCAAGCTCGCGAGCGCTTTTTCGGCTACGGCTAGTTTTTCCATATGGTTCCCTCCGCTTCGACCTTCGCTTTGAGTTCGTCGGAGGCATTCCGCATATCGACGACATCGAGGGGATAAATGATTCGGGACGAACGATCCAAACGATCAGAAAATTCAAGCAACTCGCGATCGGTAAACCCCGATTGCGGGATAACGGCCAAATCGAAATCGCTACGCCGCCGGGCGTCTCCCCGCGCCCTCGATCCAAAAAGCACTAGCGACGCATGCGGCAAGGTGGCTTTCGCGATCTCACAGATCGCTACCTTTGCCAGAAGCTGTGCTTCTTGAATTTCGTAAGCCGACATCAGAAATAGAACAAATTAGTTTGAGTCGATTGACAAGACTACTCGATCACCGTGCCCTCGGCGATGGCGGGCTTGGAATCCAACGCACCCCACTGAGCGACGAAGTCGGCCTCGTCGGCAGCAAAGCGGTGGCTGATCTCGAAGGTGAACGAAGGCAAACCGGTTTCATCGGTTTCGATGGATTCGCCGGCGGCTTTGAGCCAGCGGGCGAACATGCGCAGCTGGTCTTCTTTACACGTCTTGGGCGAGTCGACGCCTTCGGCGTTTTTCACCGGGCTGAAATCGTCCTCGCGGGCGGCTTCGATGATCACGGGGTTCTTGGCCAATGGAAGCGCGTCGAAGACGAACATCTCAAATTTCACACCGTTGGGTGCGTCGGGCTTGATGGTTTCACCGGCAGCGTTGACGTGCGGTATCTTCTTGTCTGCTCGGTGGAAAGGTAGCTTAGCTCCCTCGCCGCTACCACCGGCGCGGGCGATGAAGTCGCGATCGAAGATGTGGATAGCCACGCTGCCACCGTTGAAACGGATGGAGCCGTCTTCTTTGGTCTCTTCCTGCATGGCATCGGGCATATCGCTGTACTCGACGACAAGCGCGGTGCCATTTTGCACGCAAAAGTGGCCGACCTTTTCCAAGGCGTAGGCCTTCGGCACCATTTTGCTAGAAAGCTCGGACTGTCCGAGCACGTGGAAACCGATGAAGGCCGGGTCGATGCACTGCACGATGGGATTATCGACCTGGAAGTAGCTGACGATGTCGATGCCTGCGTCCTGCATCTTAGCAACAGCACCACTGCGGACGAGCGCACGGAGGGAGCCGCCGTGGCCATCGGGCGTCATGGCGATCTTGCCCTTTTCGGCTAGGAGAATCTTCCCCTCGTAATCGACTGCAGGCACCAGGCCTTGGACGATAAAATGGACGGAATCGCGATCGAGGCCGAAGAAGTCGGCCGCCTCGAACGCAGCGACAGTGGCGTCGTTATTGATCTCGCTGGTCAGGATGAACCAGGGAATGGTCACACCGAAACGCTCGCCGGAGCGGGCAATTTTTTCAGCAAAGACTTGAAAGAGAGTTTTATCCAGAACGGGCGACACTGGGTAGGTGCCCTTCGGGCCGTCGTAGCCAAGGCGCGTGCCTTGGCCGCCAGCCACGGTGAAGGCGGCGACACGACCCGCCTGAAGCGCAGCCGAACCGGCATCCCAAGCGGCGTCCCACTGAGCAGAGTCGCCGCCGTTCTGAGGCAATGCCTCGTAGGGAGCAGGCGCAAGACCGTCGAGGTTGACCGCACTGTCGTGCGAGCCTTTCACGTGTTCTTCGACCAATGCGTTGACCTCGGACAGATCAATCGTCTCGGCTTGGGCGATCAGTCGAGCTTGTGCCTCGGCATCGAGCTGATCGAAAAATTGAAAAACTTGCCCCTGCCCGGCTTGGGCGAAGGACTCGATAAGTGCCTCTGTGGATTTTTCCATAGGCAGGAGGGATTAAAAGCTCGGCTCGTAAAATGCAAACATGGAACGCCGCACCCCGTTAAATAGACGTTAAACGTCTGCGCCCGCCCCCCTAGGGCTCGTCTGAGAAGCGGAAGAGCAACTCGTCGGGACGCGCGTAACCAAGCCGCTCACGGACGACTCGCTCCAAAAACTCCGGATCGTCAATCAAGCGCGCCATATAGGCCTCCTTTTGGGCAAACTCTTTTCGAGCTTGTATGAGCTTAGCCTCGATTCTATTTTCTCGTGCTTTGAAATTCTGATACTCTCGGTGCGTCTTCAGCACAAGGCCGCCAAAAAATACGACCAACACGCACAACATGCCCATCAACATGAGCACTAAAGCACGTTCCTTTCGCTGGGCGGAATTTTTTGACATCAGTCCTCACAAAGAAGGCCATTTTCCTCCTCTTGGAAAGGGTATTTTACGCTAAGCTATGTATCTCGAATACTTCGGATTTAAGGAAATGCCCTTCCACGTGACGCCTAATCCGCGTTTTCTATTCCTCAGTCCTACTCACGAGGAGGCGCTCCAGCATCTCCGCTACGGGATTGAGGATAAAAAAGGCTTTATCGTGCTGACCGGCGAGGTCGGCTGCGGAAAAACCACGCTCTGCCGCAAATTACTCGAAGAGCTCGACGCCCGCGAAGAGATCGATACCGCGCTCTTGCTCAACCCGCGCGTCTCGGAGACACAGCTGCTGCGCGGCATCATGAAAGAGCTGGGCGAAGAAGCCAAAGCCCGCTCGAAGAACGATCTGCTCGATAAGATGAACGACGTCCTGCTCGAACGGATTAACGCCGGGCGCGAGATTGTCGTCATTATCGACGAGGCGCAGAACCTCTCCTTCGAGGTCATGGAGATGCTCCGCATGCTCTCCAACCTGGAAACCTACGACCAAAAGCTCCTCCAGATCATCCTCATGGGGCAGCCCGAGCTTAATGAGAAGCTCAAGGAAGACCGGCTGCGCCAATTCCGCCAGCGCGTGCTCGTGCACTACGATCTCAAGCCGCTCGGAGCCAGCGAGGTGCACCTCTACATTCTCCACCGCCTCTCGCTTGCCGGGAGCAACGGCCAGCCGCAATTCACACCCCGCGCCATTAAGAAAATCGCGGTCGGCAGTCTCGGCATCCCCCGGATGATTAATAACATCTGCGATAAATCCCTCCTCTCGACCTTTATCCGCAACGGCAACGAAGTAAACTACTGGGATGTGCGCAAAGCCCTCAAAGACATTAATCGATTACATCGATAGTTGAGTGGTTAAGTGGTCAAGTTATTGAGTCGTCTCCAAGCCACCACTACCCACTCCACTACTCAACCACTACACCACTCAACCAATGAGCCTCATCAACCAAGCCCTCCGAAAAGCGCAGCGCGATCGCACGCCGAACCGTATGTCCCAACCGGGCGAGCAGAGCCCGGCGGCCTATGCCGGTTCGGCGGCGAGTGGATTGAGTCCCACTCTAGTCATCGGCCTGGTTATCGCGGTGGCGGTCCTCATCGGACTCGTCGTTGGCTTGAGCGTCGTCATCTTTAAAGGCGACTCGACGCCCGCGGCACCAGCCAACACTCAGGTCGCAGCTGCGAACCCAGCCGCACCGACACCTTCCCCGACCAATACGGTCGAACCGCAAGTCAAAGCCGCCCCCGTCACTGCGGCCGTGGAACCAGCACCCGCCCCAAGCGTGGTGAACGAACTCCGTAAAGCACGCGAAGCAGCCGAAGCGGAAGCCGCCGCCCAAGCCCAAGCCGCTGCCGCCAAGGCAGCCGCCGAAGCCAAAGCCGCCGAGAAAGCCGCCGCCCGCGCTGCAGCTCAACCCAGCGAAGACATCATCACTTGGTTGGGCAGTGCGAAGCTCACCGGCGTCCGCATTTCGGAGACCGAGAGCAAGGTCATCGTCAACGGCAATGCCTACACCGTGGGCGAATACGTGAACTTCAAACTCGGGCTCAAAGTCATGATCATTCAGGAAACGCGCGTGCTCTTCGTCGATAATAACGGCAAGAAATACATGAAACGTCTCTAGTCCGCTACTGATCCAATGCGTCGCACTTTCTTAAAAAAAGCCACACCCTACTTGTGGCCAGTCTCCTTAGCCTTTTCGATCTTTCTAGTTTCCGGAGCACAGGAAGTGGCCGTACCCGATGTCGACCTTCTTTTTTCAAAGGATAAGTTAGCGCACTTTCTAGTCTTCGGCCTACTCGCCACAGCGATCCTTCGAACGCCTAAGCTAAACAAGCTTCGCACGCGCAACTTGCTGGCCGCAGCGCTCATCGCCTCCGCATACGGCTGCTTCGACGAGGTACGACAATCGTTCACACCAAATCGCAGTGTCGAGCTTGCTGATTGGTTTGCCGACACGATGGGAGCCACCGTAGCGGTTCTCGTCTATGCGCGCTGGCACGGGTACAGACGACTGCTGGAGTGGTCGATGCGACGTAAGCAAACGTTGGAGTCCCGCCTTTAGACGGTAGCGCTGGACTGGAACCGCCTAAAGGCGGGACTCCAACCTCAGGCGACTAAGGTGCGGTTGGCGCGCCTTGCATCGGTATTGCCGGTGCACTGCTGCCTCCCATACCGCCTTGCATCATCATGAGTCCCATGATGGGCATCATTGCACCTTGGAGGGCTTGGTCGAATTGCTCTTGAGTCTCCGCAGCATCGAGTTGTGTCAGGATGCCTTCAACCATGGTAAGGACTCCCAAGATCTGTGGCTTATTTTGTGCGATCTCTTCAGGAGAGATCGCTTCAAGTTGTGCTTTGGCATCGGCCATAGAAGTCGCCCATTCGGTTGCCATCTCAGTGGGCACCCAGCGACCTTCAACCTTGGTAAACTCCTCGCTTTCAACAGTGCCGTCCGGTGAAGTAAGTTCCAACATTGCGGTGCTATCGGTGCTTTCCAGTAATTTGACCGTACCAAACTCCAAGGGGTTCGCCTCGCCGCTCAGCGCTGCGAGATCTCCAGCGTAAGCGATCATACCGGAAATCGTGGTATCGCAAAAATTTTGACCTTCGAATGTCTGCAAGCCTTCGACGCTCGCGACGGAACTATGAGTGATCGTTTTGACAAACCCGATGATCGACGGCCATGCGGCCTCCACTTTGGCAATTTGCTCTTCGGGCTTCGCGCCGCCGAGTTCCGTGTTGAGGATAAAGGCCTTTTGCTTATCCGCGACATCGGCCAAGCGGTCAATCAAAGCGAAGCTCTTGTTGTAAAGCTCGGCGTCGACTTTGCTGCTGGCGAGCTGCACGATGCTGTTGACATCAGTTTGATAGCTCGCGGGCATGGCCTTCCAGAGGATACCGCCGTTCCCCTCGGCCAGTTGCTCGCCAATCGTGGTGATCGCAGCATCCGGCGCATCCGGAATTGTGACTTCGGCAGGCGCCTTGTCGCTACCTCCGCAGGCAGCCATGAAAAGCGCGCACAGTGCCGCACCGGGGAGAAGAATCGTGGAGGTAACTTTCATAATCGTATAATTATTAGGATGAGTGAATCAAATGGAGCGAGGAGACTGACTGCAGAGAGGGGCGAAGGTAAACATAAAAAGCCCCGAATCGTAAACGACGCGGGGCTTCGAAAGATGTTTACTAGCGACTAATCGCTTAGCTAGTCGTTGCCGCCATCATTTCTTCGCGAGCTTTTTCGGCCAGCGGAGTGGAAAGGTAACGCTCGCCGAAGCTACAACCGACAGTCACGATCATCTTACCGGCCATCTCAGGGCGCTTGGCGAGTTGCATGGCTGCCCAGACATTAGCGCCAGTGGAGATACCACCGAGAATGCCGTCCTTCTCAGCCAGCGACTGAGCAGTGGCGAAAGCGTCTTCGTTGGAGACCTTGATCGTGTCGTCGATAATATCGACATTACAGTTCTTCGGAATGAAGCCAGCACCGATCCCTTGAATCTTGTGTGGGCCGGGCTGACCGCCGGAGATCACAGGGCTGGCTTCGGGCTCGACGGCCACAGTGTAGAGTTCTTTGCGCGACTTAATGACTTCGGACACACCGGTAATGGTGCCGCCCGTGCCCACGCCTGCGACGAAGGCGTCGATCTTCCCATCGGTGGCTGCCCAGATTTCTTCCGCTGTCGTCTGGCGGTGCGCTTCCGGATTGGCAGGGTTTTCGAACTGCTGCGGCATGAACGCGTTCTCGCCGTATTCTTCGACCAACTCACCGGCACGGGCGATCGCACCAGGCATGCCCTTGGGTCCAGGCGTCAAAACAATCTCGGCGCCGAGCATACGGAGCAACACACGGCGCTCCACGGACATGGTTTCCGGCATAGTGAGGATCAGCTTGTAGCCCTTGGCCGCACAAACGAAGGCTAGAGCGATGCCCGTGTTACCCGAGGTGGGCTCGATCACAATGCTGTTCGCATTTAGCTTACCGTCGCGCTCAGCGGCCTCGATCATGGCCTTGCCGATACGGTCTTTCACGCTGGCGAGGGGATTGAAGAATTCACACTTGAGGTAGATATCGGCCGCAAGGCCGGCAGTAGTGTTATTGATTTTGACAAGTGGAGTGCTGCCCACGGTGTCCACGATGGAGGCGTATAGTTTGCTCATAGTTAAGTTTTGGTTGGTGAGAGAATAGAGGGTATAAGCACAACCCGATTTCAAGCTGAGGCAAGCATTGATCAGCAAAAGCTGGCGACGCGGCGCGAAAATCGGGGCACAAAAAAACACCGCAAAGCGGTGTTCTTTCGGAAAGTAGGGAAACTCACTATCGGCGACGCGGTCCGTAGCTGCGCTTCGGGGCGTTGCGCTGCACATGGGCGTTACGCAGACGGTAGACGATGCGCGCCTTGTCCAGGTCGTAGGGGCTCATCTCCATTTTTACCGTATCACCCGTGGTGATCTTAATAAAGTGCTTACGAAGCTTACCCGAGATGTGCGCAAGCACTTGGTGGCCATTAGCCAGCTCGACCCGAAACATAGTGCCCGGGAGGACGGCTACAATTTTGCCTTCGACTTCAACGTATTCTTCGCTTTGTGCTTTTGCCATAGATAATTAGGAAAGCGGCGAGACAATCGCCTTTATACTGAAAGTCAAGAATGCTCTGCTAGAGATGCGTGATACGGGATCCGCGCCTCGTGATCCTTTATCTCGCATCCAAAATCCCGTATCCCACATCTCAAAATGACCTGTCCTTTCGAAAAACTCTACCCGTCCGAGCTCAATCGCGATGCCGACTACTTCATGACCCATGCCTACAATGAAGCCATCGAGGCGTGGAAGAAGGACGAAGTCCCCATCGGCGCCGTCATCGAGCACGAGGGGCGCATCATCGCCTCAGCACACAATCAGTCACGCTCGGCCAACGACCCGACGGCTCACGCAGAGATCCTCGCCATCTCACAGGCGGCCAACACTCTAGGCGACTGGCGGCTCAACGAGTGCACGCTCTACGTGACCAAAGAGCCCTGCCCCATGTGCTCCGGCGCGCTGGTTATCGCCCGCATCGGCAAAGTATTCTACGGCCTACCCGACCCGAAAATGGGCTGCGTCGGTGGCGCGACTGATCTCGGCGCACTCCCCGAGAGCAATCACAAGTTCGTTTCGACCGGCGGCGTGCTCGAAGAACTGAACCACGAGATCCTCAAGGTTTTCTTCGAAAAGAAGCGCTTGGCCAAGAAGAGCGAAACCAATCTGCCCGAGATCAACCAGTAAGCAGCCTAATTTTATTCATTCGCATCCGTTGAAAAATTCAACGATCTGCAATTTGACAGAACTGTCCAGACTACCATAATAATTAGTTCTCTCAGAAATCTAAACCTACATTACTACACAAAGTTATGGCACACGAACTACCAGAACTCCCTTACGCATACGATGCGCTCGAACCACATTTTGATGCTCGCACGATGGAAATCCATCACAGCAAGCACCACAATGCCTACATCTCCAAGCTCAACGACGCCATTGCCGGCACCGATCTTGAGGGCAAAACCATCTGCGAATTGATCAGCGACATCTCCGCTCTCCCTGCTGACAAGCAAGGTGCGGTGCGCAACAACGGTGGCGGCCACGCCAACCACAGCTTCTTCTGGAAGATCCTTAGCCCCAACGGCGGCGGTGCACCGACAGGCACGCTCGCAGCTGCGATCGACGCCGAGCTCGGCGGATTCGATGCATTCAAGGAAGCCTTTGCCAATGCAGGCGCCACACGCTTCGGCTCCGGCTGGGCTTGGCTCGTCGTTAAGGCCGACGGCTCACTCGCCGTGACTTCGACCCCCAACCAAGACTGCCCTTGCATGACTGGCGTCGCCGAAGTCGAAGGCAAACCCGTCATCGGCCTCGATGTCTGGGAGCACGCCTACTACCTCAAGTATCAGAACCTTCGCCCGAAGTACATCGAAGCTTTCTGGAACGTTGTCGACTGGAACGCAGCCGAGGAAAATTACAAGAGCGCCAAGGCGTAAGCCCACGTGTCCATACACATTCTATCAAAAGCTGTCCCTTAACCGGGGCGGCTTTTTTTGTTAAAAAGTAGCCGGAGCTTCCAGTGAAATGCCCTTGGGTGCTCCAAGGCCACTTGATCCGGGAGCAGGATGCTCCCACTACTTTTTCCGGTCACCTCGATAGATGCAAAAACTTTTAAGAAACGCTCTATACGATTCAATTCAATTCCAGCTGCCCTTGACGCATCAGCTGTAGGATCTCCATCAGGCCAGCCGTATCGTCGACGTTCACGTTAAGATCAAAGTCGACGGGCACCACGGTGCCGTCCTGATCGGACTCGCCAAAGAGTTCTAAACGGAACGGCCGTGTCTGATTTCCCTCAGGAAATACATCGATACGGAAGCGCTTAAGCGCCAGATCGGCGAAAGCTTTCTCGGCCATACGGTATTGTTTATAGGCCGCGCTCCCCTCCGGCAGGCCGCGAGTGAGCATGCCATCCACATTATACATGAGCCGTGCGCCGTCGGTCGAATCCACTTCGAGTCGCCCATCAGTCAGGAGCGGTTGCCCATGACGCCAGCCACCGACGAGATGGCCGGAAACCGTCCCCGTGATCTCTCCTTTAAATTGCGGCACCGCAGCAGAAAGCTGCGCGAGTTCGACGGCGTCCACGCGGGCACGAAAGGACAAATCATCCAGCTTGGCCGGATTGACCGTCATGCCTTCGACCTGCAACGTTCCGCCCATGAATCCGGCGCGCACAGGTTGTGTCGAGAAGGTGCCGTCCTCTGCCCCCTCTGCCGCAAACTCCAAATCTCTCATACTAAAACCAAGCAGCGTCGTCTCAGTTGCTTTCAACTGTAATGTATTTAACCGAAAGACCTCAGCACGCAGACCGACATTGGAATGAGCCTGAAGGCCTTTGACCGACAAGCCTTTCTCCAACAGAGTCGCTTCGCGCACATGAACATCCGCTTTGACGCTGGCCACTTCTAGCGCAAAACCTTTGAGCGTCCCCCACCCCTCCAACTTCAAATCCATGTCGACATCCAAGTCGTCCGGCACACCTTGAATCGACAACGCACGCAGCAACTCCGCGTCGATTCCAGCTGCCTCCAGATAGATGCGAGCCACTCCCGCTCCAGCGAGCGCTTCTTGCCAATCATCGTGCCCCAGTGAAAGCGAAAGGCCTTCGCCGAGTCGGACTTCGGCCGCGAGTTTTGAGCCATCTAGGCGGAACGCCCAATCGCCGCCCGACTCCATCCAAGAGCCAAGCCGGAGAGCTTCCATCGCGCCCTTGGCATAGGCTCGCACAGTGCCGGTTCCGTCGCCCGTCAATCCGGCCGAAGCACCTAGCATCGTCAGCTCCCCATTTGGCAGGTAGAGTTCACTCGCGCCGAGATCAGCCAAAATTGTAAAGCTCAACTTATCCGACTGGCGAGCCTGCCATCGTGCGTAGCCCGAAACTTCCAAAAAGCCACGCCCCTCTGCGAGAGGATTCAGGTAAAGCTCCGCCCGAGCATCCGTAAGCTGAGACGAGAGCGCTCCGAGATAAGTCTCTTGAAATGTCGCCCAATAGTCCGCCGAGCCGACGAAGTCCAGCGCCAGTCCTTCGCCGCCAGACAACACTTTCACACGCATATCCAAGTCGATGCTCGTTCCGTCCAAAGTCGCGGCGATATGAGTCTCGCCCCCACCACCTCGGAGCATGGAGAGCTCCGCTCCATACCGAAAGACTTGCCCCTCCTTTTCGATAAACAGATCGCCGACAACGACCTCGACACCACGTAGCGGCAGAGCGTCAATTTGTTGCGCAAGTGCCGCCACCTTCCCTGCGTAGGTCTCTGAAGCGACATCTTTACGAACCTCCGCCCCGGGCTCCATGCGAAGCCGAATCTCGGCAATAGCCACTTGTCCGCCCAATCCACTGCGCATCGACCAGAGCTGACTCCACGGGCACGATACGGTCAACCCCTTGACCACAACAGCCGCTTCTTCATACCGCTCTAGTTCGACCTCGACGCCGCTCAAGCGCATGTGAATCGCTTCGATATCCAACTCTCCGCCACGGGCTTCCAGTTTAGGCAATAAATAGGCTTCGACGATGGCCACGCTCCAGAAGTAGAGCACTGCAAAAGTAACAAGCGATAGTAGGATGAGGCACAGCAAGCCCCGTTTCAACCAAGTGATCATGGTCGAAGACATTCCCTCTAGTCTTTAGGCCTTCTAAAGACACTATCAAAGACACCTACATTCGCCCTCACTCGTTCGATCTGCACCGTCTGAGTGACCGTCCCCTCCCGCTCGTAGCGAATCGTTTTCGCCAGCCAAACGCCCCGAATCTGCTCAAAGTCTGAAAAGTAAATCTGCTCCGTCTCGAGTCCCCCGGTTCCGGATTCAGTCTGGCGACTCAGCTTCACCTCTTGGAAGTGCTCTTTGCCAATCCACAGTTTATCGTAGGGAGAATTCGCGTCTTCATGGATCGTAATCTCATAGGCCGCCTGCCCGTCGACTTCGACTGCTGCCAACACTTCGAGCCACTCTGGTCGGCCGCGCAAGTGGTAGAAGGGTCCATCCATCGTGCTATCCACTCGTAACTGCTCCGTTTCTGACGAATCCAAATCGACGATCTCTGTCTCACCGCCTATCTTCGAGAATATCTTAAAAGCTTGGCTCCCATCAAAAATCGTCTGCTGCGAGCCACCCGGCAGGTCAACTTGAATCCGCATCATATCGGGGCGCTTCCGGTAGAGCTTAAACGCTTGCTCATTCCCTTCTGTATCCAAAATCACTCCGCTGGCGATTATACTGCTCAAATCCTGAATGTTCGCTAGCCCCCCATTAGCTTCCACATACGAGCGCTGTAAGTCTAAAACCGAGGGCAAGTCACCTTCTGCAGCCGCATTCCGCAGGCACAGCAGACCCAACAGCCCAAAGAGGGCGATGGATGACTTGCGGAAACCTACATACATGAGCGCAGAATACTGAGTGCGAGGCTACGAGTTCAAGAGAATAGCCGCTCTGAGCGAAAACTCCGGCTTGAACTTCCTGCAGGGCGCAGACACTTTCCCCACAGAGTATGGACAAATTATTCGAAATCATGGCCGCCAAGCGCCAGGCACTGAGCACCCAGATCCGCCCCGTTCGTGAGCAAGAACTGGAGCGCCTCGGCCGTATGCAGACGCAAGGCGGCAGCTTCCTCAAGGCTCTCGCCCGCAAGGATCGACTCTCCGTGATCGCCGAGATCAAGCGTAAGTCGCCCTCCGCCGGCGAGATTGCACCCGCCCAGCTCGACGCCGTCGAGCAAGCCCGCGAATACATCAACGCCGAGGCCGACTGCCTCTCCATCCTTACCGACACCGATTATTTCGGCGGCACACTGCAAGACCTCTGGGATGTGGTCGAGTTTCTCGAATGCCACAACCGCAAGACGCCCTGCCTGCGCAAGGACTTCATGGTGCACCCCATCCAAGTGGCCGAAGCGGCCGAGGCCGGTGCCCGTTGCATCCTCATCATCGTTCGCGCCCTTGAAGACGACGAGATCAAAGCCCTCCGCGACGCTGCCGGCATCGCCGGCCTCGACGTGCTCTACGAGATCCACGAGGAGCACGAGCTAGAGAAAGCCCTCAAGTTCGACCCAAAGATCGTCGGGGTGAACAACCGCGACCTCAAACGCTTCAAGACCGACCTAGCCGTATCCGAATTATTGATACCCCAGATCCCCGACGGCATAGTCAAAGTCAGCGAGAGCGGCATCTTCGACCCCGAAGACGCCGAACGCGCACGCGCCTGTGGTGCCGACGCCATCCTCGTCGGCGAAGCCCTCATGCGCGCCGAAGACCCCGAAGCCCTCGTCGAAGCCTTCCACAATGCGTAGCTAGAATTCTTAATTCCTAATTTTTAATTCTTAATTCCCCCGTGCCACTAAGCCCCACAGCCACCCGCGAGCTCCTCGAACAACTGGAGCACTTCCCCAATAAAAAACTGGGGCAGAACTTTCTCGTGGACGGCAACATCGTGCGCAAGTCCGTCGAGCTCGCGGAGCTTGATGCCGACAGCGCCGTAGTCGAAGTCGGCCCCGGCCTCGGCACCTTGACCCGCGCCGTCCTCGGCAGCGGTGCGAGCGTCTGGGCGGTCGAGCGCGATGCCACCCTCGCCGCGCACATCCGCGAAAACGTTCTACCCGAGCACCCGAATCTCCAATTGATCGAAGGCGACTGCCTCGACTATCCCCTCGCCGACCTCCCCGAAGCACGCGCCGCGAGCGGCTATAAGATTGTGGCCAACCTCCCCTACGCCGTCTCCACACCGTGGATGGATGCCGTGCTCGCCGGGCACCTGCCCGAGCGCATGGTGCTCATGCTGCAAAAAGAAGCCGGCGACCGCTACGCCGCGCCCCACGGTGGCAAGACCTTCGGCGCGATCTCCATTTTCCTCCAGTCCGCCTTCGTCGTACACAGCAAGCACCTCGTCTCTGCGCAGTGCTTCCACCCCGCGCCGAAGGTCGATTCCGTCCTCCTGCGCCTCGACCGCAAGCCCGACGCCGTCCGTTTCAGCCTCGCCGCCCGCGAGTGCATCCGCCGCATTTTCACCCAACGCCGCAAGCAGCTCGGCGCCCTTTGCAAGCGCGACCCGCAACCCGAAGCCCTCACCTGGTTCAAGCAATTGCTCGATCTAGGCGTCACGCCGACCGTCCGCCCCGAAGAGCTGCCTATTGAACATTGGCAATTACTCACCAAGCACATCGCCTAACTCCCCACTCACCATGAATCCGATCCGTTGGAAACTACACTGGCAAATCCTGCTCACCCTCGTGCTCGCCGCGCTCTTTGGCGCACTCATCCTCCCCAATGCAGGCGAGGGCTTCACGGGCGGCTTTATCGAGTTTTGCAAATTCATCGGCAAGCTCTTCATGAACGCGCTCAAGATGGTCATCGTGCCGCTCATCGTGGCCTCGATCATCAGTGGCGTCATGCACCTCGGCGCGGAAAAAGGCGTCGGCCGCATGGGCTTCAAGACCTTCCTCTACTACACTTTCAGCGGAGCTGCTGCCGTGGTCGTCGGCCTCATCGTGGTCAACCTCATCCAGCCCGGCAATGTCGATGCTGAGGTCGCCGCCGGCATGCTCGGCTCCGGTGCCGAAACCTCGATCAGCCAAGGCCTCATGAGTAAAGTCGAAGGCCGCAGCTCCAGCGACCTCTTCGATATTTTCCTCCGTATGTTCCCCTCGAACATCGTCGATGCCGCCACTAATAACGGGCAACTCCTCGGCGTCATCACTTTCTCGATTCTCTTCGGAGCCTTCATCGGCAAACTCAAGCCCGCGCAGCGCGAGACCCAGCAAAAGTTTTGGGACAGCGCGCAAGAAGTCATGCTCCAGTTGACTGACTTCATCATCCGCTTCGCGCCGATCGGCGTCTTCGGACTTGTCACCCCCGTCATTTTCGAAACCAACCTCGGCGACCTCTTCGGCACCCTCGCCTGGTTCTTTGTTACCGTGCTGCTCGCACTCGTAATCCACTTTGCGATCAATCTCGCGCTCGTTCTTAAATTTGTCGGCAAAGTCAACCCCTTCACTCACTACAAGGAAATGGCGCCGGTGCTGCTCACCGCTTTTTCCACCGCCAGCTCCTCCGCCACCCTTCCGCTGACTATCGACACCGTCGAAGAACGCGCGGGGGTCTCGAAGAAGACCGCCTCTTTCACCCTGCCGCTCGGTGCCACCGTCAACATGGACGGCACCGCTCTCTACGAATGCGTCGTCGTACTCTTCATCGCTCAGCTCTACGCCTCGACCGGTCAAGTCTCACTCGACATCACCCAGCAAGTGCTGGTCGTCTTCCTTGCGCTGACCACCAGCATCGGCGTGGCCGGCATCCCTTCGGCCAGCCTCGTGGCCATCGCCGTGATCCTGCCCGCCGTTGGCCTACCCGTCGAAGCCATCGGCGTCGTCTGGCTCACTGACCGCATCCTCGACATGTGCCGCACCAGCGTAAACGTCTTCTCCGACACCGTCGGCGCCGTCGTTATCTCCGCGACCGAGGGCGAGCAGCCCTACAGTGAAACACTGAAAAGCTGAAAACTGGAAACCCTGAAATTCACCTTTCCAATTTGCAGTCTTTTAATATTTCAGCTTTTCAGAATTTTTAAATCTCAGCTTTTCAAATCATGAGCCAAACAAACGCACGCCTCGCCGAACTCGGCATCGAACTTCCTTCCGCTCCCGCCCCTGCGGGTAACTACGTCGCTTGCATGCAAGTCGGCAACCTCCTCTATCTCTCTGGAGCCATCTGTCTCGTCAACGGCGAGATGACCCACACCGGCAAGATTGGTGAAACGCGCGACATCCTTTACGGCCAAGAAGCCGCCCGCGTCTGCGCGCTCAACCTGCTCGCCGTGGCCAAAAGCCACCTCGGCGACCTCGACAAAGTCAGCCGCATCGTGCAGCTCAACGGCTTCGTCAACGGCGTGTCCGGCTTTGCCGACAGCCCGGCTGTGATCAACGGCGCATCCGACATCCTCGTCGAAATCCTCGGTGAGCGTGGCCGCCATACCCGCGCCGCTGTTGCAGTGACCGGTCTCCCCAAAGACACCACCGTCGAGATTCAGGCGGTCTTTGAGGTGGCGTAGCCCGACTACGCTGGAGTCCCGCCTTTAGACGGTTCTAATCCGACGCAGCCGCCTAAAAGCGGGACCCCAACCCACTATGCCGAAAACGGAAACGTAGTCGGCCCATCGTAGCCATCTTGCGCATCTTCCACCACCACGTTGGAGCGGATACCGCCGCGCCCGCGCCAGATGGTTTCCAAGCGTGCCCAACGTGGTTTGCAAACAGCAAACAGATCTTCGAAGATTTGGTTCGTCGCGGCCTCGAAAAAGATGCCCTTGTTCCGGAAGCTGTGCAGGTAGAGCTTCATTGCCTTGAGCTCGATGCAGACCTCGTCCGGCGCATAGCTGAAGACCACCGTGGCATAGTCTGGGTGCCCCGTCATCGGGCAGGTCGAGGTAAACTCCTCTTGAATGTGCTGGATGGTGTAGTTGCGCTCCGGATTCGGATTGGGAAATGTTTCGATGTCCATGCGGGCACTGTGGACGCGTTTTTATAAAGTTCAATCCCTATGCACGGAAGGCGGCGACGCAGGGTGTGATTCTTTCTGCGGGGTAAATATGTTCTGCTCAGACTAAAAAGCTGTAC
>PPCM01000126.1_pt1 | contig 116964 bp, 84 predicted proteins | sample 1555541 | NCBI WGS metagenome assembly PPCM01 (sample SAMN05284479, study PRJNA326546) | Marine sediment metagenome, whole genome shotgun sequencing project. | isolation source: marine sediment | place: Germany: Wadden Sea | collected 2012-09-05
CCTGAGTTACATTTCGCTTAATAACTCCTACTTGATGTCGTGGATGTCCTTTCCCTTTTCGCCAGATCAGATATATGTTCCCTATCGTCTTCAATTCTTTATCTCTATTAGATTTTGAACGCGCAAAGTTATCAATTTAATAATTAGCTCTTTTCGGTTACCTGGTAATTTATAATGGTTCAATTCTTCAGGTAGTTCAGAGTCTATATCATTAACAATTTCTATAATCTTTGGTTCGGAGTAATTGGATTTAATCATTTCAATTATCTGATTAACTTCTTCAGGGTATTCATACTTAAGTTTTTTGATCAACTCGAAATGATTTAACTTTTCACCTTCCCAATGAATTTCTGATTTGCCCTTCTTTATATATGATTCCATCATATTTGAATCTTTAAGCATTTGGTCAACTTTATGATCCAGAATTTCGCGACCTAAACAGCTACCACTATCGTATACAGGCGCAAACTGATTAGGGATTGAACTATGGATGTGAATAGTATCTAACTAAAGTTTCGCACCTGAATCAGTCGCTTAATTCAGGTGCGAAACTTTTATAAATAATATCAAAAAATATCATATCGATGAGTAAAAAGAATTCAATCCAAAGTATGTTGCAGGATTACAGAATATTAATTTGGAATGCTGCCGATGATCCAATCATTCAATCACGTATAGAACCATTGGGTTATACAAGTGAAAAACTACAACAGGGTAAAGATCTTTATCTGGAGGTAAAGAATTTATCAGAAAATCAACGCAAAGAGTATGCTGAATACTATACTGCGGCGGATGCTTTCCAGGAGGCTAAGGAAGAAGCTGATAAGGATTACCGTCGTATCAGAAAGTATGCCCGGTTTGTCTTTGCCGATAATACAATGGCCTGGAATAAACTGGAACTCGGTAAAAAGATTCCTTTTGCCTTTCCTGAATGGCATAATCATGTGTCGCTATTCTATAAGGAATTATTGGCTGATGCCAATATGACTGCACCACTTCTTCCGTATGGATTTGTGGTTGAAAATATTACTGCCGAGGTTGCTTCTCTTGAGTCATTATTTCAACTTCAACAAAACCGTGAAAGGGAGGTTGGTGATGCCGAACATGCGACCAAAGTACGTGATGCTAAATTGGAGGAGCTTTCTGATTTCTGTAAACATCTCCGTGATCTTGTTCGGTTAATCTTCGAAGACGAAGAAACACAATATCTGGAAAAGCTGGGACTCCTGGCTCGTTCGTAATTTTATTTTTCTTTGAAGAGGGAAGGCCCCGACTTTATGGTTGGGGCATTTTTTATTCTTAACTCTTGCTTATTACCTCTCGCAACTCATCTCTCATAATCTTCGAGCCTTGGAGTCTTCGTGGCAATAAAATCTTATCAGCGAAATTCAGCATAATCCTAATTCGGATTAATCAACGTGCGTCCTTTTTTTAGGAGAGGGGAATGAGGGATGAGGTTAAAAGAAAAAGCGCCGACCTAAATCAGCGCTATATTAAATCTAAAATCATCAATCAAAACAGATCCCTCCTTCGTCGGGATAAATTCGACTATGCTTTTCACAGCGCCTCCTTCGTCGGCTTGCGAAAAGCAAGTCTCATTTACTTTCCAATACAGAATTTGACACACGCAGTATATTAGCACATTACAAAACTGAGGTACAAAACAGGTACAACAGTCTCGTGAATTTCTGTCTTCTTGTTTTAGGAAAATGTTATCTGGAGTTATTTCACTGACTACCTCTCCTGAATCGTGGACTCAAAATTCCTATTCTGTCATTTTTAGTTGCTCATATCTGACTGTAAGAACATTTATATATGCTTCTTTCATTTTATCTGACATAAAGGATTTGTTAATCCATTCAATGGCTTTTGGTTTGTTTTTAATCATTCGTTTAAAAACACCTTGAATTTGTTTGTTATTTAATCCGAGGCCCATCCCCAGTTTTTCAAAATGCTCTCTTTTAAGTTTTTTCTTTTTGCCGTCAAGAGTGAGTGCAAGTTCTTCTTTATCTTCAGGTAAAACGATTGCAATATTTAGCAAATCATATGCAGGAGCGAATACCCAACCCGAATTACTTTCTATCATGGAGAAGTTTTTAAGGTGCATATCGTTATTGCCATTTAAAAAGCTAAATACGGCCAGTTCGAAAAAAAAGATTTTATCTAATAAGGTGTTATCCGAATAATTGTGCAGGGCCTTTCCTACCTTTTCCATCGAACTTTTATATTTGTCAAATGCTTCCGTGATTTGGAACATATCCAGCATGTGAATCTTTTCACCATTTTCAGTACGGTCAATTCTTTTGGTAATATAGGATAGTTCTCCTGATTGCAACCGTATCAAACTTGATGGAACAACACGGATGCCCAGAGCTTTTGCAATTAGCATGCTTACATGTTCATTTTCTGGCATCTCAGGAAATTGTTCAGATGGTGGTTTGAAAATATATTGTCCTCCTAGCGCTCCAACTACCGTTAACCGGGTGTTTGAATCTACTTGAGTTTCTTTCACAACTGACATGGATAATTTGGCTTGTACCCCTGGTACTGTTACACTGCGTTCTACAATATTTTTAGCCAATTCATCCATTTGGTTAACCGAATAGGGTATAAGTGGTGGTGTGGCAGTTCCAAAGAATTCAATACAGCAGCTCTTATGAAAATCCATTTCGCCTTCAAGCGATTCATAGCAGTATAGACATTTTCTTTTCATATACTTAGAATTTGTAACCATCGTGAATTTGATTCACACAAGTTAATTATAACTTGTGTGTCTTAGTAATTACCTTAGGCATGACCTGTCTCATTTTCCTCATGTATTGGAACGACACTAACAGCTCCAATGCAGTTCTGGCAACAGGCCAATAATAACCCCATGCGGTCATTTTGATTTATTTTCCAATTTTTAGATGCAATATCTAATAACCACCCTTCAGGAATCAATCCTTCAAAAAATGGAAACAGCCGCTTATCCGTGTAGGGTTTGTTAGTCACAGTCATCGTAAATGTGATAAATGCTGTAGGATGCTCTTTTACATATTGATCATCATACTGGAACACATACTCTCCCTCATTAGTTTCTGTAATGATTCCGGCAAAATGTTCTTTATAATAAACCTTTCCTTTTCTCATTTAACTAGTTCTTTACTGTTTACAGGAGCCAGTTCATGACCGAACATACTCAACACAAGGTTTACATTATCCATATTCAGATTGGTTTTTCCCTGTTCAATTTTACGTATAACAGTTAATGCAACACCCGTTCGTTCAGCGAACTCTTCCTGGGTGAGATTGACTTCTTTTCTACGCTCCTTTACAAACTCTGATAGTTGCTTCATTATATGCTTTTGAATATAATTCAATACAAATATAGTAAATTATATGTAATTAGATATAATTTGCGTAAAAAACATAAAATTATATGCATAAAGATATAATCCATTGATAGGTTTTGTGTGAATTAAACTTTTTGCAAGGAAAAGTACAATATATAGCACTATACACTACAAACAGGAAGAAATGAAAGTGAAACACAACGATTAGTGCAGTTTATTGCACTATTTGGTGTTAATTCATTGAGCATGATTATTTATCTGTTACAGGATTATTCAAACAATTTCAACCTGTGCTCCGGTTATAAATACAGGATGGTCATCAATAATAAAAACATCAATCATTCTACAGGGCTTTGGCTCAAAGTTATTGTACTGTATTCCTGTAGACAAGATGGGGTAATGGTGGATTTTCACCTACACTTTTGTGTGGTAGGTAGAATTATAATCTCCACTGAGGTGCTACCTGAAAGCAAGCATTAATGGGGCCGTGCAACGAATAGGTACCTAATTAATGCATAATATGCAACGATAAATTATGAAATGCGACGAATAAGATGTATTTTCGTTGCAAATAATACAACGAATGAGTAGTTACATACATCAGAAAGACAATTGGCCAAATTTCACCTGGAAAAGCGATGATTTTGTCAATCTGCTAAGTGAAGCCAGAAATCTACAAGGGCGATTAATAGGTAAAATGGAATCATTAGGCTTTGAATTGCGAGATGAGGCTTTACTTGAAACATTAACTTTAGACGTAATAAAATCGGCAGAAATTGAAGGAGAACTTTTAAATCCTGAGCAAGTTCGATCTTCGATTGCGCAAAGATTAGGAATGGAATTCGCTGGTACCATTATGTCTGACAGAAATGTGGATGGAATGGTTGAGATGATGATTGATGCAACACATAATTGTTTCAAACCTTTGACTACAGACAGACTTTTTGATTGGCATTCTGCATTATTCCCGATGGGAAGGAGTGGAATCTTCAAGATAACAGTGGCAGACTGGAGAAAAGATACAACCGGACTAATGCAAGTTGTATCTGGTGTCCCAGGAAGAGAAAAAGTTCACTTTCAAGCACCTGATGCCGATTTAATTGAAACTGAAATGAAACGCTTTCTTGAGTGGTTTAATCACAATGATAATAACGATTTAGTTATAAAAGCTGCTATTGCACATCTTTGGTTTGTAACCATCCATCCATTTCAGGATGGTAATGGTAGAATAACAAGAGCAATAACAGATATGTTATTGGCACAGGCCGACAATAGCACTCAACGATTTTATAGCATGTCTGCTCAAATCAGAATTCAAAGAAAAGAATACTATGAAATACTTGAAAAAACACAAAAGGGAGACCTGGATATAACTGAATGGATGAAATGGTTTTTAAGTTGCTTAATAAATGCTTTAAAATCCACAAACGCTATACTTTCAAGAGTCTTATTAAAAGCTGATTTTTGGAATAAACATTCAAAAACAATTATCAACGAGCGACAGAAAAAGATATTAAATAAACTTCTGGAAGGATTCGAAGGAAAACTGTCTTCATCAAAATGGGCGAAAATTGCAAAATGTTCAAAAGATACTGCAATTAGGGATATTAATGATCTGATTAATAAAGATATATTGCAAAAGGATATTGCAGGAGGAAGAAGTACAAATTATGAATTAAAGAATAATAAAACTGAATAGCTCAGGGAGGATATATTCGTATTGTGTTAAAAACAAAAACTGAGGAAATGAGGATTTGAGGAAATAAGAAATCCTCATTTCCTCATATCCTCACTAAGGTTATTTTGGAATTGAATACACCCCTTGCTTTTCTCTGACTACAAGACCATCATTTATAAGCTCATTGATATATCGTTGAGCGGTTTTGTCAGGAATGGAGCTTGATTTGGCAATGATGGCATAATCCTTCCGAGTAAATGACGGGGGCAGTTGTTTAAAGAATTGGTCCTTTTTCTTCAGTTTTATGTTTGGATTCTTTTCCTGTACAATAGAATTGTAAACATGTTGAGAATGCTGTAACAGCGTTTCAATGACTTTCAAGGTATTTTCAAAATCCACCCATTCACACGTAATACGCTCACCCGGGGGATTATCAATATCTATTCTTAACGCGCTTAAGATCATCGCTATTCTAAAAGCTGTAACTCCCAGTCTGCGGATTGTAGCCGTGTAATCCTCGCCCAACAAGGCTATGTGTTTTGCCTGTTGCTTTTGAAAAAAGCTGTTAAACCTTTCGATCTGTTCTGTATTAAATGCAAAGTTGATTGAAACAGATCCCTGGAGATAGCAATAGAGTTCATAGAAATGATTGCCTATAAGCTCAAAATGTTCATCCAGACCGTTGTCGAAGCTCGTTTCAAATACATTGTGCCATTCCGCCTTAATATGTAAATGGTAAAACATAAACCTGCTAAACAGACCGTTTTCCACATCCGGGATCAGATTGGTTAACTGTTTTGGTGTTCCGGAAAGGAGTGTAGATAAACATGGTTTTTCAATTTCCACATGTTCCCGGTCTGTACGCCTGTAATAGCTGATGCTTTCATGGTGGAAGGCTTTTCTGAATCCATCGCTGTAATTCCCATAATCACTCTTAAAGGTATTGGCTAAAGTATCACCTTCCGTTTCGAAAATAAATCCTTTCCCCTTGTTATCATCCAAGAGTTGAAACATCCCTGTAGCACTATTATTTGCAGGGATAAACAGCATTTTTTCAGGTGGAAGTTTGGGTTTTTCTGCTTCGGAATTCCCTTTTTTATCTGCATTATACTGATTGAGTTCTTGTTGGTATTTTTCTTTCAGCATTGCACTTTCCTCCCTGTATTGGTTATGGATTGGTCTGACCAACAAGCGACAATGGTTCAGAATGCCTTTACCTGCAGAAGCTTTTGCGGTAATAAACAGGTACAGGTTTGGATAAACCTTTCTTCGGTCATAGAATCCAAATACATTAGGAATACAGCTACTAAAGGCTACCAACGATCCCAACAGGAGAAGATCTCTTTCGCGCTCAGATTTCGCTTCATCTGTAATTGCCTGTAACAATAATGGCAGGTTGTCATAAACTTCCTGTGGGATTAACGGCAATTCATCTTTGTTTTCATCTTCATAGCCACCTTCCGCATTATGTATGTCTATTCCAGCCTCTTTAGCTAAATAGAAGAAGGTATTAATTGTGATTCCCTGGTTGCTTGAATTCAAGCACTTGCTATATTGTTCGTTACAATCGGCATACGAGTAATCCGGATGAAATTTACTTACCCGGTGATAAAAGTCTCTACCATCCTCTCCTAAATAATCGGATAAGGCAAATCCAATGTCCCTCCAGTTATTATATCCGTGGGTTATATCAATCTGATGCTCCTCAATTCTTTGAATAATATTGTCGATTTCTCCAAATTTCCTGTAACAACCTCTACAGCTTGTATTTTTTCTGTAGATGCTGTTTGTACAGGAAGTTTACAATCTTTTTGTAACCATTCCTGTACGTCAAAGTCTTCAAATGCCATGATTATAGATGTTTAGGGTTTATGTAAACACTGGGATCATGCGATAGAAAACAGGCCCTTGATAGATCCTTTCCTGATTTATCAATATCTATTTTGTAGGTGTGTTTCAGGTAGTTGAGGATGGCAAGGAAGTAATTGCAGTGAGATTCTTTTTGAATATCAATATGGACAATCCATTTAAGGCCATCTCCTGAGGGAGAGGTGAATAGCAAAGCTGTTTCAAGAAAGCGGTCGTTTAATAGTAATGCTTTAATGCTGTCTATACTTTCGATATGATCAATGTCAATTGTCAGGAGACCTGAGTGTTGTACAAGCGCCTGATCACTTCGCTTTTGAAATATTCCAGAAAAGGTGACATAATAGAAGTTATTTGCTTTAAAGCTCCTGGCTTTCTGTTTATCCTGGATACTTCTGAGATGTTGGGTTTGTCGGGAAAAAGCACCTGATTTAATCAATGAATAGGTATTACGCAAACCGATAGAACGGGACTGCGGGTACACATTCTGTATCGGATGTTTGAATATGCTAAATCTTGGTGGATTTCCGGCATTGCCGGTTGCTGGAATTGCAGCAGTATTTGCACTTTGACTGTTTACAATTGTTTTCTTCATAGTTACAGTGTTCTTTCTTCTTTAAATTCTCTGTATAAAATCTATTGGTGTTCTTAAGTAAGGCAAAGTGTGCTCCTGATGTTACCATTTACGCCTATTCCTGTTCAGGTATTCATCAACCTCTTGATCAATCTCAAAATTGGCCTTCCGTTTACCGGCCCTGAGGAATTCCATTAAGTCTTTCTTTGAGAAATAAATACGCTTTGCACGCTTCATAAAAGGAAGTTCACCTTTACTAGCTTTGGTATAGATCGTAGCTACAGTTAAATCCAGGAATTTTGCTGTTTCCTGTACATTGAGAAGTTGATCTTCGCTCTCCTGCTGCGTTTGTTGTTTCTTGTCATCCTGCAGGAGTACTACAATTGTATCCAGCTTTTTACTAAGCTGACTAATCGCTAAGGGTAATTTTTCAAATGTTAGATTCTCGTCCATTTCGCATTGTTTTTTGATTTGTTTTGCGAAATACGGACTATGCTTTTAGGCTAATTTTAGGCAGAATTTAGATTTTTAGATAAGTGCGATTTAGTACGTGTTTTTTATGAGATCGTCGTAATAATCAGGTCTTGGGAACTTTTGCAGATTTGAAACCGGACTGCTTCGGTATTCTGTAAAACAGGTCGTAATTAGTTCGAAAAGAATTACAGGTAATTTTGAAGATGGCTGTAATTCTTTGAATAAATCTTTAAAAGCCCAGATTACATTCCCTTTATTGGTGTTTATGGTCTTGATTGGCTTGATATCTTCCGGAATTTCCAAACCGTTCTCAAAATATGCTGTAACAGAATTTACAAGATTATTATAATCATCTTCTTGTAAAATGACCTTATGCTTTCTTGGATCTACGTTTAGCATAAAAGAGAATGTCTGTTCTACCTTTGCCTTTAAAGATTCTGATTCCTGGAGATTTGAATCTCCGGAATGATTATTACTTAATAAGATTTCCTTATTTTTTGTAATGTGCGTTTCAACAACTTCCAAACAGGCAATAATTGCATCTATGTATGCTATTTCACCATCTCCAATTTGTTTGGTTAGTTTAGTAATCTTTAGCTTTGAAGTATGTTCCGATAATTGCAGATTTACATGGTCAGGTTCGTTGAAAGCCTTGTCATTTCTCAATTGCTCCAGGTCGATGTTACCTAATATCGCAAAAGTGTTCTCTGTCAATTGGGAGAGCATCTCCGTTTTGGTTTTAAGACGGAAGTACGTGTCATTGGTGTATTTATTGAAAAACGGGAGTTTGTTGATAGCCAATTCATTGAAAGCATACTCCTTTTTATCAATCCTCAAGAATTCCAGTTTAAAAGGAAGTGCTTCAATCCAATTTCGAAAGGTTGCAACCAATTCATGATAACTTTTCGTAATCTCTGTGTTGTCAACTTGAGCATTTAGAATATAGATAATACCTTCTTTCTTATAATCCGGTATATCCAGATTTTCGTAAACAAGATCAATCACTTCATCTATCACTTCCTCCAAAAACAGAATATCTCCCTTTTGATCCGGAATCTGTCCAAAAGACTCAGCAACAAAGGTTGTATACTCAATGATCTCCTGTTCCCAATCGGAATTATTTAATTGCTGAAGAATGAATTCATACCACGCAAAGATTTTATCAATCGCTAATTTCGAAAACGTATCAAACTCTTTGATATCAGTATCAGGATATAAGGAAAGCTTACTCTGGCTATTGATCCAGCTTTTATAATCATTTAGCAGAGTCTTAAACCTCGTCTTTAATTTCTTCTGAAGATCAAAGCCTTTATCACTCACCCGAAACGGCGTAAACTTTGGCGTGATTGATAATTCCTTCGGTCCCTCATATACCATTTTAACCTTCCCCTCCCTCGAAATTATAAGCTCTAATAGTTTCATGGTCTCTTCTATTATTCTTCTCTAAAAGAAAAGCTGCAAAAGTAGGAGGATTTTATAAAACACCCCCCGCCCGGGATCCCTGGATTGTTTTGAATTTTTGGTAGTAGGCGTAATAATAATGTTAGTGGTGCTACTGTTTGAGTCGGGAAAGGTCCACAGTTTATGGTTGTGTGTAAATCTATTAATGATTATTTTTCACAAACTAGTGTAGTGTTAGTAATATAATTTTGCATTATTGAATAAATGTGTAATTTTGAATTACACAAACACATATTTATTAATGTGATAAGGTTGACCTAACCCGATTTCACAAACTATACTTTATATAGTAATTAACCCAAATAATCAACTTATACCACTAATGCCATGAAAAAACTAACCCCCTTTTTTATTTTGTATTGTCTCCAGTTCTCAAGTATGATAGCAATGGGACAAGCTGAACCTGATATAATAAAAGTCAAAATTGATGGCAGCAGCATCAATTTCTCTGAAGATCAATATCTCTATAATGTGGATTTGAATCTTACTTTGGGTGAAACCTTTGAGGTTTATTGTAAAGCTGAGAATGATGGTGATGATTCTCCTTCTGGCTTTAATGGTAATATTGATTTTGGTTATAATAACATCACGTTTAGTTTTCCAGAATTCACCAATAGCTCTGATAAATATTTAGTTGACATAGTGTATGGTGAGACCGACAATGATATGGAAGATACTTATGGTGAATTTATTGGAGGTGATTATCCATATCTATGGGTTGAAGTTTCTGATGATAATGGCTGGGATGGAGACGATATTTGGCCTCCGGGTAATGAAGAAAATGAATTTGCAGTGGATGTTGAGCCTGAATCTTATGGCACTTTCGTAATATTGTTCCGGGTGGGGATGAGCAATCAGGAAAGCTGGGATTATGGATGGTCTCACGCACCTTCAAACAGTCCATATACGGATAGTGGGGGATTTGATGTATATAAGATTATTGTTCACTTAAATAATGAAAACACAGAACCTGAAATATTCAGGAATTCTCCTTCTCAACAAAATGTAATTGTCAATCTTGGAGACAGCCAGGAGTTCTCTGTAATTGTACATGATGACAATGGAGATTTGGATAAAGTAAAGTGGTATGTTAACGATGATCATGAAGAGTCTAATAATGTAAGTGGCACTGATGACACGGATGACTGGGAATATGAATTTGATGAAGAAGATGATTTCGAAATCAAAGCAAAGGTGTTTGATGAAAATGATAATTGGGATTATGTCACCTGGAATGTGACTGTGGTAGATTCTGATCCTACTATTACCAGATTATATCCGTTATCTGCAACGTTGGAAGTAGAGCAGGGCGATGAGATTGAGTTTAAAGCAGAAGTTTTCGAACATGATGGAGAAAGTGATTTTGATAAGGTTGTGTGGGAAGCTGATAATTATCCTCCATATATTGATGATTATAATTCCATTTTTTGGACCAATCCTCATACTTCTAAAAAGGAATACACTTTCGAAGAGACGGGCACAGTTTGTATTGAAGCAACTGTTTATGATAAAAGTGGTGATAATGCATCACTGGAGTGGTGTGTAACTGTAGTTAACCCTCCTCCATATTTCACAGATGATATTGAAGATTTTACCGATAATGAAGATTGTGGGGATGAAGTCTTGGTTGATCTAATTGATTTTATTGATGATCCAAATGATGATCCCGAAGATTTGACTGTTTTTGTTGTGTCAGAGCATTCTTCGGGTTGGTTGAATGCCGAGGTGGTTTCTGGAGATTATTTGGGTTTTTATCCATTTCATAATTTACATATTAATCCAGAACCCAATGCTAATGGATGTGGTATCATTCGTGTTAGGGTTTCTGATGGTGATAGTTATGACGAACAGGATATCAATGTTTGTTTACTTCCTTTAGAAGACGACCCTGAGTTCTTTGTTGAACTACAGGATTTTCAGGTTGAAGAGGATTGTGGTTATACAACGATTTTTCATTTGGATGATTATGCACATGATGTTGATTTACCTAATAATGATATGTTAGTTTTTGAAATTGATAATAATCCAGACAATTGGATACACGCAGATATTGAAGGTCATGACTTAGTTATTAATCCGGATGCAAATCAATTTGGAGATTCGGATATCAGGATTAAAGTTTCAGATCCGGAAGGAAATTATGATAAATCAACATTTAATTTAGAAGTTCTTCCAATGGATGATCCTCCAATTGTTACTATTGTTGTTCCTGACCAAGACTATTATCAGGCCGACTTTGGTGAGGTAGTGGACTTTACTGCCTATGGTTATGATATCGACGAAGATCTTGATTATGCAAAGTGGTATTACGATGGAATAGAAATAGATGGATCACATGATGAATTCTGGGCCTTCTTTGGTGATATTTATGACCATGAGAGTAATGAAGATTTCGTATTTATTGAACAAGGTGAGCATACTATAGAATGTCGCTTTTTTGATAAAACGGGATTACAAGGTAGTTGTTTCTGGACCATCAATGTTGCTCCTCCTCCTTCAGGTGATCTACATGTAGCTGTTAGGAATATTAATGGAACCCTTACTCCTTATCCAGGTGATTATGGGGTGGTAAGATTGTATTCTGAAGACACAAATCTTGAAATAACTTTCGAAACTACTAATAATGGTGTTGCTCAATTTAAAGATATTATTGTAGATGACTACTTTTGTAAATTTTACCACCAACCTACTTATATCGATGATTATGTTTTTGATGAAGAATATTGGGGTCAATCTGGCGTTGTGTCGATACTGGAGGATCAGCCGATAAGTTATGATCATGTTAGGGATTTTCCTTACGGAGAACAATTTAGGATTTTCATGGGGATTGAAGACGTTACCGGACAGACTGTACCTGCTGGAATATCTTTGAACATAAGATATACATTCTCAAATCCTAATGAGCAAAGTCAGAATATTAGTGCACGAGTTATTCTGGATAAGGATAAACAACCCTCCTTTGCATTTGATCAGACAGGTTCATATCAAGTTGTCGAGTCAGGTTCATCTGGTTTTATTGATTTTTCATGGATTCCAACAAACATAGGTGATTATTATAGGACTGTTGGTACTCTAACGAATGTAGATGGTGAAAATTTGTATACAGATACTTGGGCGTGGAGTGATCAGCCAATTATTACTATCTCAGAACTCTTATCTGTTGATATACTGACTCCTAGTTCAAATATATCTGTCGGGGTTGGTGAATCATTCCCGATTCAGTGGGCTGCCTCTGGTTCAGAAGATGCCATTGTTAACTTATTTTGGGATGTAGATCAGATATGGAATAATGGTAATGAAGTTTTAATAGCAGGTGGTCAATCATTAATTGGTGAACTCAATTGTGTTACAAACCCTGAAATAACCGGGTATCTGAATATTTGTGCTGTTGTTACAGACGGTTCATTTTATGAAGTGGATTATACTGAAGCACCTGTTCATGTTGTTCCTTTAAATGAGGTGTTACTTGAACTTCATGCAATAACCAATACCAATGGAGAATTGAATTCTGAATTCCCTGGTGAGAATTGTTATTCCTTTTTACCAGGTGAAACCGTTCGTATTACATTTAAGGCCTCTAACCTTGGTCCAGATATTCCTGTTCAAAGTATACTAAACATTTTAAGAAATGCTGATGGAGCTTTCGTATACGATAGTGATCCATCAGGACTTAATAATTCTCATGACTCCCCTCTAGGTAATAATGAAACTGATTATTACAGTTTTGATTGGGGTGTACCAATGGATGCTTTAGATGGATTATACGATATCGGTGCAAGTATTAGAAATCTGAACAATATTGAAGTAATCTATGATGTTACTGGAGCAGAAGCAAATTCAGATTTTAATGAGGATTGGTTACTACTAGCTCAATTTGAAATTAATTCTACAAATGATGCAAGTCCTCCAAATATTGAAGTATGGAGAGTGTATCAGACCGGTGATTTTGGCTTAAGAGTTGTTGCCAGAATTACTGATCTTGGGGTAGGTATAGATCCTAATTCTGTCAAAATTAGATATAAACGCTTCCGGAATAATATTTTCTCAATCACTCGGGAAGACAGAATGTATGAATTTACAGATTTCCCTGGGTTTTATGAGGGGGTGGCTGACCCATTGTTGTTTGATTATGATAATGGGGATGCAATCGTTTTTCAAGTGGTAGCCGAGGATTTTTACGGAAACGAGTATGTCTATCCAAAAGACCTTCCTAATCTTGAAAGGATTGATGTTTGTGAGATCGATAGTGAACATCAGGGAGAATGGTGCGGCCGTGTTTATATGTATGATGCTGAACATCTTGGTGATGAAAACAGTTTCTTTTATAGTAGTGCTCCATCTGGTGCTATTACTTTTGAAATGGATGGAAATGATGTTAAGGTTTATAATAATACAGCAATATGGTATACTTTAGATGTAGAACCAGATCTATTCACGATTCCATATTCATATGTTTTTGATGCCACATTTCTGACACCTAAAAGTGGTTTATTACCACTTAGTCTTTCTGACTGGATTGGAGATAGGAGCATTACCTTGAATAATGCCACTGAATATGATGAAATCAATCTTTATGGTGATAGAAAGAGTCCACAAGCGGCTTTTAAGAATAGTTGGGACATGCTTGTGATAATGTTGGAACAAGCATTTCCACTGGTTTCTGATTGGAATTCCATTTTGGAATGTTTTATTCAAGCAATTGATGAGGGAGCAATGGCGCAATTTGATAGTAGTACTTATTCCTTTGAGGAGCGGCAACTGAATGCTTTGGATTACCTTCTGAGTGAAGAAGGATTGGTGTCTCTGACTTTATGTATTTATGAGTATTTATTAAGTCTAGAAATTAATGATCTTTTGGAAGAAATGGTAGGCCAGAAGGTGATGAAAACATATTCACTTATCCTAGGGATTAATAATAGGCTAGGATTTTTAATAGACTTAATTAGATTTCCGAATGATCAAGAGTATATAAAGTTAATTAAGGATTCCCCGTTATATTTAGATGAATCATCTATACCAGGCAGTGATGAAAATGCAGGTAATGACCGTTTGTACATAAATGAAGATGGAGAATTTAATATCATTATAGATGTACCTCTAGGAAATAGGCAATCATATTATAAGACTTATGCAATAGTTAAATTATACTCTCCAGAAGGTGATCTAATAGAAGTTTCAAATATTCAAGGTTATGAGGAGATTTATGGTGGAAGTCTTGATGTTTCATTTTTAGATTTCTATCATGAACAAGGCGCTTCTTGGAATCCTATGTTTTATAATAATGCCATAGGTATCAATTTTAAATATGATTTTGATATATCATCTTATGGTCACGTTTTCGAATCAAGTATTAAACCATATTATATTGAGGTTTTGTTATTTCAAAATGGTTTTCCAGATATGAATGTGAGTCCATACCCACCTGACGAAGAAGTATCATCTGGTAAAGTTGCTATGAGATTATATGATAAAATTGCTCCTCAGAAACCTTCAATATTAGGTTTTTCCTCAACTTCAGATAATTATGATATTGTTTGGACTGTAAGGCCTCAAGATAAGGATATTAGTCATTACCTGGTTTATAGGGAACTGCAAGGAGAGAACGAATTTGTTGAGGTTGGAGTTTTGAATAATTCAGGTAAAGAAAAAGTTTATTATCATGATTATTTTGATGAACCACAGTATTCATTATCATATAAAATCCGAGCTGTTGATATTAGTGGGAATGTTAGTGTCTTTAGTGACGAGTATCATATAGAACTGCTAAATCTCCCACCAGAGGCCTTTGAGTTAGTATCTCCCGCAGATGATGAAGTTATTGATACAAAGTATCCATACTTTATTTGGGACGAGGCAATAGATCCTGAGGGGGCTGCAGTTTGTTACGAGTTACATATTTCTGAGGATATTAATTTTAATAATAGTCAGGTATACAATGAAATTTTCACCAATGCCTATCAATTGGAACAAGCTTTAGACGATAATTCCATTTATTATTGGAAGGTGAAGGCCATTGATCTGGATGGTAAAGTCAGATGGGCAATGAATGATCATTCACGCTTTATCGTAAATCTCGAAAATGAAGAACCTGAGCTATTTTCACTTCTTGAGCCCTCAGATCAGGATGTCTTAAACTCAAATATTGTAACTTTTAATTGGGAAGAAAGTGATGATGATGATCCTTATGACGATGTTGTCTATGATCTGTATATTACTGATAATATAACCAACGAAGTGATTATAGTAGAATCCATAGAAGATAATGAATATTCTGTGGAAAATGATCTTGAGTTCGGCAAATCCTATACATGGAAAGTTAAAGCTATTGATGAAAGTGGAAATGGGAGATGGAGTAATGAATTAGACTGGCAATTCAGTATTGAACAAATTAATAGGGATCCAATATTATCAAATACTGATGAAGTAAATTATGCAAATAGCTTTTTCTACCCCATACAGGGAAATGAAGAGACTCTGTTTACGTTTAAAGTAAAGTATCAAGATGCAGATAATCATGAGCCTCTTGAGGGATATCCGTTGCTACATTTGTTACAAGGTAATCAGGAATTACAAGATAGTCCATATAATTTACAAGCAGTAGAAATATCAGATGTGATTGATGGAAGGATTTATACTGTAGAAATTCCCAATTTGCTGGCAGGCGATGATTATACCTTTTATTTTGAAGGATATGATGCCGAAGGTAATCTTGCTGAAGGAAATGCAACAGAGGTTCAGGCAGGTCCAATCATTAATAAAGTAAATCTTTTGTACCCAAACCTTGAGGAGAGTCTGTATGCAAATGGAGAAGTTGAGGTTTTATGGGAAGGACTGGGGGACTTTGTATATTACAGTCTATACTACTCTTTGGATAATGGAAGTACATGGGAGGATATTGTATTAAACCTCCCTCCAAATCAATTATCTTATGACTGGTCGATTCCTAATGTTGTGAGTGATCAGGCTTTGATTAAAATAAGAGGGATTTATTCATCGGGTGATACCGAAGATATTTGTGATGAAACAATTTCAATAATTGAAAGTGTTAATGCACCAACATCATTTTCATTACTCACTCCTACTTCTAATGCAATACAAACAAGCAATGTTACTTTTGTTTGGGAGAATTCATTTGAACCTAATGGTTTAGGCTTAACCTATGACTTGTGGATTTCTGAAGATTCTGAATTTCTTAACAAGGATGTTTGGCCGGATATTAATGAATCCACGATTACGATTAGTCAATCGTTCATTGAAAATTCAACCTATTACTGGAAAGTTAAAGCGATTAATGATTTGGGACAAGTAACCTGGGCGAATGAGCAGGATTGGTATTTTCATATTAATATGGAGAATACCCCTCCAAATACATTTTCTTTGTTAACTCCTGGAATAGAAGAAAATGTATCGACTACCCGTCCAAACTTCAGTTGGACTCCAAGTTTGGATGTAGATCCGGAGGATGTAGTTTCATATACATTGGTTTTGGGAACAAATTCCTCATTTGAACCTGGGACGTTCGAACTCTATCCAGAGATTTACACTACTTCTTTTATCTTTCCTGAAAACTTATCTCCGTCACAATACTATTACTGGAAGGTAAAGGCTGTAGATAGTCAAGGGGCTGAGACTTGGTGTTTGAATCAAGGTCGTTGGTTTGTTACACCAAGTTGTCCTGTTATGGAAATTACCTCATCTACAAACCAGCAAGTATGCATTAATTCCTTGCCAGAATTGTTAAGTATTCAGGTTCAAGGCGGGCAAGGCGAATTAACTTATCAATGGTATGAATTTAATGAAAATAGTGAATGGATAGGAATAGAAGGAGCAAATAACATGTCATATCAGGCTGATCAAATAAGTTCGTCAAAAGCTTATAGGGTGAAGGTTAGCGATGAATGTTCATCTTCCTGGTCAGAATCCATATCCGTTGATATTTATAATGACCTTTTGGTTGATGTTTCACAATCAGAGATGATTTGTTTTAATGAGAATGCAACGACATTGTCTGTAATAGCTATTGGTAATGATGGTGTATATACTTATCAATGGCAGATTCTTGTCGGTACAGAATGGGTAGATATTGAGGGCGCTGTTCAAGCATTGTTTGAGCCAGGGCAGCTACAAGCAACATCCAGTTATCGTGTAATTGTTGATGGTTGTTGTGAACAGGTTACTTCTGAAGTTATTGATATTATTGTGTACGAAGAGTTGAATTGTGTACCGTTAAATTCTCAACTGGAGGTATGTTATAATACTCAACCTGATCTATTGGAAGTGAATGTTAATGGCGGAAAAGGCGATTATGAGTATCAATGGCAACAAATTAATGATGGAGTATTTGAAGATATAGAAGGGGCTACTCAAAATACATATCAGCCTTCAGCCATTGCTCAGGATACATCATACAGGTTGAAAGTTTCAGATGATTGTGGGATTGTATATTCTGAACCTATAGTAGCTACTGTTCATGATCCTGTAAGTGCTGAGCTTTTTGGTGAACAGATTGTGTGTAGTGGCAATGCTCCTCAACCACTTGAAGTTATCGCTGATGGTGGTTATGGATCATATTCATATCAATGGCAGATAAACGCAAGTAACAACTGGCAAACTCTGGAATCAGGAACAGACCCAACATATCAGCCAGAACCTTTGAGTGGTCCATATGAATTTAGAACAGTTGTAGAAAATCAATGTGGTGATTATACAACCAACTCTGTATTGATTTCTGTTTATGATCAATTAGCAATTACCTGTGCTCCCATAGAGCAGGTTTTATGTAGTGGAGAGGAGTCTGAGGTACTACAGGCTACCCCATCCGGAGGTAATGGAGAGTGGAGTTATCAGTGGTTAGTAAATGGGGGGCTTTCAAGTGAATCAAGTAGTAATCTTGATCTTGGTATTGTATCTGAGTCTAAAACTGTTACCGTTGAAGCTACAAATGAGTGTGGAACTGTTTATGGTGAGACAATGATTGTAAACCTTACAGAACCTCTTTTAGGAGAAATTCAGGAAGTAGCAACATGTTGTTATGGGTATGCTCCTGAGATGTTGCAAGCAACTATTTCAGGCGGTAATATTAATAATGTTTACCAGTGGGAGCTCTTTAATGGCTCTGAATGGGTGGAAATTAATGGTCAAACGGATTTAAGCTATCAACCAGGGGAACTATATGAGAATACTCAGTATCGTTTAAAAGTTCAAAACGGATGTGAAATGTGGATTTCGGAGTCTGTAATGATTGAATTATATGCTCCTTTAGCTGTTGAATTGTCAGGATATCAGTCAATTTGTAGTAATACAACGCCTGAAGACTTGGTTCCGAATATTACTGGTGGTGATGGAAATTATCTTTGTATTTGGGAAGAGTTTTCAAATGGTCAGTGGAATGAGATATACAGTACAAATGAAATAGTATTTAATCCTGGAAACCTGATTGAAACAACTTCATACCGTGTCGTAGTGATAAATCAATGTGGTGAAGTTACTAGTGAATCATACACTATAAATGTATTGCCAGTTATAATTGGAACAGTATCATCAAACCAAACAATCTGTTACGGAGCCCTTGCTGAGACACTGATTTTATCTGTTGAAGGAGGCAGTACAAATGACACCTACGAGTGGCAAAAGAGAACTGATGGTAACGAATGGGTAATCATTCCTGGTACAAACGGACTTTATCATACACCATCAGGAGTTGAATTTTCAACATGGTACAGAGCCTTAATCGACAATCAAATCTGTGGTATAATCTCTAGTGATTCTGCTCTTATTGAAGTTATCCAACCGATCCAGGTTGAATTAGAGTCAGATCAGTGGATATGTCCTGATAATGATCCGGATGCACTTACAGCATATGTAACAGGCGGTGCCGGTGTAGTTTATGATTGGTATATACGCATTGGAGGTTACTGGCAACATATTTCTGAAGAAAATGAATTGACCTATTCTCCTGGTATACTTACACAAACACAGCAGTATAAATTTGTGGCCAGTGATGATTGCTCTTCTGATTCCGATTCAGTAACCATAACAGTTTATGAGCCTATTGATACATTTATCACTGCAAACCAACAGGTGTGTTACGGTGAAGATGCAAATCCATTACATGCCCATGTCAACCCTGAAGCAGGACCTGTAGACTACCAATGGCAAAGTTGGGATGGGACTAATTGGAGTCCTGTTGGAGAGAATTCGGACTCATATTTACCAGAAAATATGACTGCTTCAACAACATACCAATGCATCCTCACTAGTGACTGTGACTCACAAACAAGCAATAGTGTCATTATTGAGGTATTGCCGGAATTGATTGTTAATGCAGGTTCTGACCAGAATGTTTGTCAAAATGATCAGATACAGCTAATCCCAGAAGTATTTGGCAATACTACTGTTTACTGGGAAACTTCTTCTGCAAACGGATACTTTGATAATCCGAGTGAACTCCAAACAAATTACAACATGTCTTGGCAGGATATCCAAAATGGTGAGGTAATATTGACTCTCACATGTTCTGGCCAATATGGATGTGACGATGTAGTTAGCGATGAGCTAATCGTTAATATCCAACGTAAACCAGAAGTTTTATCATTAGATGCAGAGATAATCTGTGAAGATGAACAGGCTGAAGTAAGTGCTGAAGCGGAGTATTACTCTTCTTCTAATTGGACAACCAATGGAACCGGAACATTTGTTAATCCCAATTCAATGGAAACCCATTATAATCCTTCAGAGGAAGATATTCTAAATGGTGGTACACAACTGACATTTACAGCAAATGCTCTGTTACCATGTATTTCACCCGATAGCGAGAATGTAAATCTTGTTATCTACCGAATACCTGAAGCTCCCCAGCAACCACAGGGACCTGAGGAGTTAATTATTAATGAAGATGGATCTGTTAGTGGTGTTTATTCCGTTCCGGAGGTACAGTTTACTGATTGGTATACATGGTATGTCGACTCCAATCCAACTCCAGCTATATCAGGTAATGGAAATTCAGTCACCATTACCTGGAGTAATCTGACAGATGCAATAAATGCTGTGATATCAGTTAACGCAGCAAATGAATACTGTGAAGGACCTCAATCTGAAGCATTGCATGTGAATATTGTTATTGATAATGTGGAAGGTTATTCAGGAGTGGCCGAAATCAGTGTCGCGCCTAATCCAACAAACGGCAAATTTGAAGTACGATTTGAGAATTTCCACCCAGGAAACTACTCAGTCCAGATCCATAATTCCATTGGCCAAATAGTGGATTCCAGAGAAGTATTGATCTACAATCAAAGACTCTTTATCTATGATATTGATCTTTCTGGTGATGCTAAAGGTGTTTATATGATCCATATAGTTGGTGAAGATGGGATTTGGAAACGGGAAGTTGTGTTGAGATAATATAAATATATTCTTTAGAACCCGGAGTAAATTTGGCTCCGGGTTTATTATAATTAATAGAATAATCTATGATATGTGTCTTCTAAATTGCAATTATGCTTTTGATTGATTTGTTAAGTGAGGTGTTGGCTATAGGAGACTATGAATAAGTCTTCACTCATATCCTTATCATTCCACTTAGACCAGCTTAAGGTCTTTACCAAGTTCTGTATGGAGTAGAGAAAGGTGTACAAATTTTAAAATGATATAATTTCTTTGAAAATTCTTAAAGCAAATTGATCGGTCATGCCTGCTATAAAGGAGATACAACACTTATTGAAAGAATCTTTTTCGTTGATGTAAAATACCGGTTCATTATGGTTTTTTTGCTTTTCTTTAGTCTTTAGGTCGTAATCCGAATATTTTACCAGCCATTCCTTAAAGGTCGTTGAAAGCAACGGGAAATTATCCTGAGTAATTCCTAATCTTACCTGATGGTCTTTTTCATCATAGAATTTTGTTAGTGTGTTGTAGATTGTTTCTATAACAACTGTAGCATATTTTTTAAACTCTTCAATTCTCCAGTATTTATAAATGGCCCTATAATTAAAGGCTTTTACTTCATTAATTAATTTGAGGTATTTATCTGAAAACATGATACCCTTTTCGGGTGAGCTGTTCTCACACAGGTCAATTATGAAATTGTGAATTAAGATACCATTATTAATTTCTCTGATCGATGAGTCTCCAAGACAATCTTTTAAAATTCGATCAAGCTCTCTATAATCAGCCATTCTGAATATTTTCAATGAAATGGCATCTTCTATATCTCTACCCAGGTATGCGATCTTATCCGCAATCTTCACAACACAACCCTCCCATGTAAAGGGCTGATATTGATTTGGTTTTTCAATTCTATAAAGATCAATTGCTTCGTTTCTGGGAAAAATTGCATTTTCATTGACTTCTCCACAGTGAGAAATAATTCCATCCCTTACAGCGTAGGTAAGGTTAAGATTCTGATCACCCCCTTTCTCATCGGTCAAGGTTTCAATCCTGTCAACAAAAAACAAGCTGTTTTTCTCATGCCAAAAGAAACCATCCGTTATCGATTCTTTTGCCAATCGTTTTAAAACACTTTCCCCATGATGACCAAATGGAGCATGGCCAATATCATGTCCAATTGCTATCGATGATATCAATTCTGTATTTAACCCAAGAGCTTTACCAATAGTTGTGCTTACTGAGACAACATGATTAACATGCTCTATTCGGGTACACACATGATCGTTTTGTGTGGCAAAAAATACCTGCGTCTTCGTTTTTAACCTTCTGTAGCCGTTGGAATGTAACAAACGGGTATAATCCCTCTCAAACTCCGACCGAATATCATTTGGTCGCTGATAGATAGAGTGCTCTCGTTTGATTATTTGATTCCATTGGGAATGGTTCTCATCAGCACGAACTCGCTGGAATTGGTTATAACTCATAACTTTTTAATTTGAGATTATCATTTTGAGGGTTTGTGTTTGTTTAAGAGTGTATTGCTTTTGAAGTATCTTGGATGACTAAAAACAATAAAAATAGTCACTAAAAGTAGTATACCTAATATTATAATCCCAAGTGAGGTCAAGTGCTTTGTACATAAAGGAGTTAAAGAAACAATAATAGTATGTGATATACCGATAATAGACCAAAATAGCACAAAAACTTGCCCAATTGCTATATTAATTTTCGATACGGAGTATGCTCCAGCTTGGCTGCTGAAAATACGATTGTTCAAAGGAGGTAGCGAAATATTCTTACCTTCAGAATATTCAAAACTACTAACTTTATTTAATTCTTCTGATACATAAGCCGTATCATTTTCAAAAGAATATATTGCAGATTCATAGATCTCATACCAAGCTTTTGATCCTTTTCCCATTTTGATCCAAAAAATGGAAAATATAATTCCAAGTAGGGAAATGATGTAGGCAAAACCATTAAGGATATAAAATATAGAATAGTTTTCAGGTTCAATTTTGAGAGGAATTTTATTCAAGATAATGCCATATGCAGTAAAACATAGAACCAGGAACGCAGTAAGAAATACTGAACGTTGCCAAAGATTTGCTAATTCGAAATCACGACATCGCCATAAGGTTTGATGTATGTCTTTGATTCCTATTTTATCATCACTCATTTAAATTTAATTAGGTTTATATAAATAATGCTCCATCCCAACTTTGGTAATTAAATAAATCCACTTATCCTCTGTTGTCCATACTTTATTTCCAGGATGTACATATAATAAGAGCATAAGATCAGCCCAATCATGGGGTTTGAATTTTCGATGTCCGAGTTCTACCTCTTTGTTAAATGCTTGATGAACCTGTTCGAATAATTCAAATCTATTCCATTTGAAATTGTTACTTAATCCAGAACATTTAGTAATAACTGATACCATGAAAGACATAAATTCACGGATACTAGGAATTGAATCCAAAGCCCAATGCTGTTTCTTGTTATTTATATTTTTCCGAACTTTCTCACCACTTCGCTGAAAAGTTTCTATTAAACTTATAATATCTTGTTCCTTTTCTTCACAATGCTTAATATACCCCTCGACCTTATCAGGAACAATATAACTTCCATTAGCAATCATCTTAAGCCCACGAAGTATATCCTGTATATCTGGATCAGTAAAATTGCTGTAATTGTATGTTGGATCATCCCAGTTCCTGAGATATTTCGGTGGACTGGCAAATTCCATAAAGCTGGATTTACTCATTAGTGCCTGAATTGCACATCTGGTGTATTCTAACCGATTGACCAGGTTCCTTGTTTTACCGAACTCAGTAATATTTATATAATTACCCACGAGTTGAACAGATTCATAATCCGCTGGAGGTATTTCACCACTTCCGATTAAATACCATATATGGGTATCACAAATTACTTCCACGACTATACTGTTTTTGAAGATTCAACTTCTGAAATCTCAAACACCTCATACTCTCCCTTACTCATTCCAAACTCAGGATCAACAACCAATACTTCGTCATAAGTTAATTCATATATTTTATATACAATGAGATCGATCTGGTTATCCAGAATATTGGATCCTTTTACTAAATCATTATTAGAAGAAATAATCTGAGTCACATTGTCTGCAAGTACAAACTGTAAATTCGCAGTAAAAATTTCATTATTAATAGGCAATACGGACAGTTCATCTCTCTGAACATGTAATGTAGGGAATGTAGTATTATAGTAAAAGCTCATCAATTTAGAATTTAATATTCCAATGACTGCTTTCAAAACATTTTCTGAATAACCAGTTGGCTCTATGATCAGTACATCTTTAACATAATAATTTGATCGGTCGTATGTACCCATTAATCCATTACCAGTATCTCTGATTAAAACTTTGGGTTGTTCAAATCTTTCAATGCTACCTGGCCGAGCTGTTTTCTTGTGCTTTCGCATAAGATCTGGAACATACCAGACATACTCACCTGCATATTTATAAGAATACCTACCAATATCTTTTCCTCTTAACAACTTTTTATGTTCTGGCTTACAATTGGTATACGTTAGAAATTTACTATCATCACCTGTTTTGAGGCCAAAAGAAATCTTAAATATTTCACCTAAAAGTTTTGAATTACCATGCATTTTTTCTTTTAAAGAATCTGCTATTTCATTAGATGAAAGATCAAAAACATATTTATAATTATTGATGAGTTTCCTTTGATGAATTTGATTTATGCTAAGTTCTTTTAGCCTATGTATTTGATCTGTAATTGAAGTTTGAACAATATTGTTAATATTTGATTTCTTATTTACAATAATTACACTTGTTTTAACCTTTGCAGATTCAAAGATGTCCTTATTAAATTCTATTATCCTTTTTATACTTGTACCATTCAATAATAATTTTCTAAATTCTTCAAAACTATCTAATCTTAGAAAAGCATTTGAAATAATAAAGCACATTGATCCTTCGTCCTTTAAAAGATTTATGCTTTTTTCAGCAAAACAAACATATATATCAGTTTTTTTCAGATATGATTTATATAATGCCCATAGTGATTTTTTATCATTCAAATTTATTTTATGAGGTCTTATGTATGGTGGATTGCCAATAACTACATCAAATCCATCGTCAGCTCCAAACATCCATTTGGCATCAAACCATGGAGTAGATTCATCGGAAAAAGGATTCCAGGTTGCAAGTAGAGATGATTGAGTAGGTTTATCCAGATTATGCTCTCCCATATCGCGATTAAACAGGTTTATGCTTTTGGTAAACATCTGGTTTTGGGTTTGCTTAAATTCCTTTTGTAACTTCTTTTTATCTTCTCCAAAGCTGATAAAGTACTCCTCTCTTAGTTTTTCAAGTTTTTCTATATCATCCATATTGGCTCCATCAAACAAATCAGTGTCTTCGGGAAGCGGAATAAGAGTATTAGCACAGGCAAATTTAAATTCCAGGTTGGGTAATGGTTCAATCCCTCTATTACTCTGATTATCTTGTATCTTTTCATCAACAATGAGGGATAGGAAAAATCTAAGTTTTGATATTTCAACAGCTATTGGTTGGATATCAATACCATATATTGAGCGCTGAATAATATTTAATTTTCGGGCATAATCATCTAGATCATCATCTTGTGTCAATTTGTTCTCAATTAGTTTTCGATGAACAGGATTTTTAATATCCTTTAAAACGTTTAGTATTGAATTCTCTGCACTATAATCAACTTTCTGCAAAACCAATAGCATCTTTTGCAGCACCCCCATTGGGAAGGCACCAGAACCACAGGCGGGATCCAGAACTTTTATGTCATCAAGTGCGGCTTTCACTTGGTTTTCTTCTTCACCAGTTAATCCGGATTCTTCAATGCTATAATCCAAAAGGGGAGCAATTTTTTCTTCACTCAGTCCGGTTTTGGTTATGATATGTTGTTTGATACTTTCGTCTACCATATACTCTACTATAGGTCTGGGCGTATAATAGCTACCGGTGGATTTACGGGCAGTTTCTCCGGTTTCAGGATTGATTTCGGCCAAAAGATTTTCGAAAATACGACCCAACATTTCCGGATCAACAGATAAGTCGATATCAATACTGGTATTTTCGTCAATGGTGAAATTATAGATTTCCAGGATTTCAACAAACTCCTTCCACCAGGTATCAGGTACTTTTAATGCATAATTAGGTTTTCCCGAATGGTAATAATCTTCGTAATGTGGTTCAAACAAGCCTCCGTTGAGGAAGGGGATACTTTCGTATGGCTCAATGTGATATTCTTTCTTTCGCTTACTGGCTTTAGTATTCAGTACTTCAAAAAATAAAGGTTCAACACGGGTATGGTAATAATCTGGATAATTGTTTACTGCTCCTATCGATAATACCTCTTCAGGGATCAAAGGAACATCATTTTCTGACTTTTTCTTTTTTAAAAACCAACAGAAAACCGTACGTCCAATCAGACGAACGGCGAACTCCTTATACTTTTGCTCATGTGTTTTAATCGAATATGAAGGCAGGGCAAGCATTGGATCGTAGTTCATGGTTTTTGAACCCCGCTTACGTTTGCCGCCTACCAGCTTGGAGAACATATCAGCAATCTTATTGTAGAAGTCTTTGTTTACAACTTCCACAGAAAAGCGTTTTTTCAGATCCTCAATATCTGTTATACGTCCAAGGTTGACCAAGTATTGCTCGGGAGTATGGATTTTAGCCCCTTCACCCAGGAAGTAGGAATACCTTCGTGGATTTGAAAATTCTTTTAAAACCTTGATGCCTTTTTCATCCAGTTTTGGATCAATCGTCACTAACGAAAGTCTGTAATTGGATGCATTTTCAGGCACAAAAAGGATCAGGGCATTGTTATGGTAATATCTTGATATCAGTTTAAAGGAATCGCGTGATAATCCTACACGGGCATCATTTTCCGAGCTGTGGCGGATTTCATAGACCCCCAGATCCAGCGAATTACTTTTTCCCAGAAAGGTGATTTTTTGAAAGTATTTGGATTGAAAATCGATATCTACCGGTTCGTTATGCTGTTCGTAATCTTCGGGCAGGAATTGGTCTCTTAAGAAGTGGAGATAATCTTGTTGATTGTAGGTTGCTTGGAAATTCATCATAGTATATGTTGTTGTGTCCTTTTTATTCAATTTATTATCAGTGTGTCATTATTATTCTCAAATAAGTTCTTCCGAAATTATTAATGTTTCAGCACCTGCATCAACTTGTGCTGCTTTTGTCAGAATGGTTGATATATATCGTGGTGTGATTTCATCAGGCAACTGATCAAAATCGGTTACTTTCATTTTAATGATCAGACGCAAATAATGCTTTGGGATTCCGTCCAATTCGATTACTGCCAGGATATCTTTTAGATAATCCACCTGGACAAAATGCTTGTTGCGAATGACTAACTTTATTTTTTGTATTGCTTCATTTTTAAGCTTTTCTGATTGAAAATGACTGTGTTTTAGAAACAGGTTCCCTTTAACAAAATCATATATCGGATTAAATCCCTCAGATACTTTTTGTGCTTTTTCCGTTGGAGTGGCATCAAATAATTCAAGTGCTTTGTGCGGAGCCAGGGCTTCTTCATGCAAAGCATCAGTACCAATTCTAAAAACAAAGTCATTCCCTTTTTTACCAAACACCAGTACTCCTGAAAGCTCTTTCTTTTCGGTTCGGGCTATACGGGTTCGCAAAGGAATTTTTAATGCTTCTTTCAAGATTGATGAACCTGAGGTTTTTAGTTGATTGTAAATATTCAGGTAGGGATTCTCCCACGATCGTTCTTCGGATTGTGCTAACTGATTTTCATACTGTTGTTTGTAATAGGATCGTAGCTCTTCCTCATTGGTTAGAATTTTTGTATCCTCTCCAAGCAGAGCATGTATCATAGCAATTTTAAGCGTGGATATTTCCCTCGTTCGGGTTTCAAATTCGCCTGTCTCAGTAGGGAAATAATTAAAAATATTCAGTGAATCAAATACCTTTTTATTGATCCTGTTAATTCGACCAACACGCTGAATAACACGGGTTGGATTATAAGGAATATCATAATTAAAAATACTTCCTGCCCGGTGTAGGTTGTACCCCTCAGAAATAGCATCTGTTGCCAGCAATATATCGTAGTCATCTTCCTGGATTTGACATTCTAATCCTGCATCAAAGTTAGCCCGTAACAGTTCTTTGTTTGTAGCATTTGCATCTTTTGAGGTGTATTTAATCACCCTTAATTTACCAGTCAAATTTTCAAACAGATAATCAATAGTATCTGAAAATTCAGAAAAAACTACAATCTTACGCTTTGGTTCAGCTTTTATTTGCTCCTTCAGAATAGCGGTAAAAGATTCCAGTTTTGGATCGAAATCCACACCATTTTCGAACCATCGTTTGTTAATACCCTCAAGAATTTTCAGATCTCGAATTAGGTCATCGCGGAACTCAGCTTTAAGATCTTCAGTTTTAATCTCAAATAATCCTCGTGGTTTGAGTTTTTCAATTAACTCATCAAAATTCAAGTCAGTGATTTCCTTGCTGATGTCATCACTATCACTTTCATAAAAGCTTTGTATATCAGGAATATTTCCTTTTTTGAAAATGGGTACAGTTCCCCTGATGTCATGCCAGTGGAGAATATTCTCAGAAGATGTAATCATATATTCCAGTGTGCTTTTAAAGGCAGCAATGGAGCTTTCGAATCTGCGCACCAACAAGTGCCGCATAAATTTGGAGATATTATTCTGTGATTCTTTGAATAGGTTGATATCTCCAAATGCCTCGTCTATTTTTTTTCTGTACTTCTTTTCATCTTTTAGGTATGTGATAGGTTTATATCGTGTACCTGAAAAACTACTTTTGTTATTCTCTGATGAGATCAGTTCAAGCGTGTCTCTGTACAAACAATCCAATTTACCAAGCTTATATTCTAGTATCTCAGGAGGGTTTACTGTAGGGAAATCAATGCCTTGTGCTTTTATATCTTTATTGTATGAGTCAATTTCCAACAGGTCGATACGAGAACGACGAATAACAAGTGGAGCAATAATATCGCGGATTTGCTGGGCTATTTGGTCGAGCTCTTTCTTAATCTGATTTTCCGATTTGGTTTTATCCTTTTGGGCTTTAGTAAGTTTTTTGTAATCCTTTACAAGTCTTGTGAATGCTTCACCCAGATTGTTAACGGTCTTTAGTGTTGATTTTGCAGGTATCTGAAACAACTTAACCATAGAAAAAATATCTTGTGGTTTGTTGTTAAAAGGAGTGGCTGTCAATAGCATTACCTTGTTCCCCTGGCAAAGTTTATGCAGGTTTACATAATCCTTCGTATCCTCATTACGATATTTATGGGCTTCATCAACTATGATCAGTCGTTCTTCTCCATTATAGTTATCGTTGAAATAGTCCAGGGCTTTTTCAATGGAACCACTACTAAATACTTTGGCATTGAAATCAAAAAGGTCACGGTAATCATCATCCCATTGTTTAACAAGATGGGGAGGTGCAATAATTATAGTTTTTAGATTGAGGTTATGAGCCACCGACGAAGCAATCACACTTTTCCCTAATCCTACCACATCGGCGATTATTACCCCGTTATGCGTTTCGATAGTGTGTAAGGCGTGTTTTATAGCATCGGACTGATACTTAAGATTAAGAAATTTGTTCTTGGTGATTTCGTTGGGCAGCTTTATGTTTTTCTCATATTCAATCGAAAAATACTCATGCAACACTCGTATAAACACATAATAGGGCTTGTATAATTTTTCAAACCATATTTTATCAATGACTTCAGTTTCGAATTCAGAAATATGATCCTGGTCGGCAATTATTACAGCATTGGACCATAATTCATCAAAAATCCGTCGACCTTCCTCAAAGTCCGTTTTATCTCTTAGAATTACATTAAGTTCATATTGATGTCTCAGACCTGAAGATGTTAAGTTACTGGATCCGGTTATTAACGTACCTGGAAATGTACCACTTTGATCTAGTTCGGGTTTGTTTTCAAATAAGTATAGCTTGGAATGATTGGGTTTTAGTGTCTTTCTGATCTCAAGGCTTCCATCCTTTATTTTTGAAACAAATAACTTAAAGGCTTCCTCTTTCTTTGTGGTGTCAAAAAAATCAGTTTCATTAAAAACCTGAACTAGTGAATCGTTGAATTTATTCCTGACCTGCCCCCGGGATAGATTATCTTCAGAAATCAGTTCAACCTCTTTTACCTTATTGACCATATCTTTCTCAATATCTAAGCCAACAAGGATCTTTAACGATTTGCCTTCAAGGTTTTTGTATATTTCTTCAAATCCGGAAAAATAAAAGAAACCAACTAAAAAGTACAATTTATCAGCATATGGGAATATACCATCCATTACTTCTGATAATAATTGCTTTTCGTTGGTAATAAATTGATTCGACATGGGCACTTTGAATTACACGTAATCTTCAAATTTAATGAATAGGTATTGTGAGTTTACATTTTTATTTAAGAGTTATGAACCGGGTAATTAACATTATCTCTTATTTGAGTTAAATATAGTAGAAATCAAAATAACACCTAAATACAAAGCAAACATATTTAAGGTGCCAATGATAAAAGCACTACAATTTTCCTACCCCAACCTAATCCGATCCGCCGCCTCACGTTTCTTTTCATCAATAATTTCAGCATAAACCTGGGTGGTTTTCAGACTACGATGTCCCAGTAGCTTGGAGACGGTGTAGATGTCAGTACCCAGGGTAAGTTGGAGGGTAGCGTAGGTATGACGGAAGCAATGGAAGGTGATTTCTTTGTCAATTCCGGCGTTTAGCACCCAGTCTTTAAGTTTTTTATTGTTATGGTCGGAATACTTTAGACCTTTAAAAACCTTTTGGTCGGGATTCTGTGGATCCCCCATTAAACCGTATGCATCTTCTGAGATTGGATGAACTTCTGTGCCCTTGGTCTTTTTCTGGCGGAATTTAATATAATAACCTGAGTTCGATTATTAACGATGTGATAATTAACTAAATAACACTAAAATACTTTTGTTATTATTTGGATAAAAAGATGGGTTTTACTAATTTAACAGTCTAGCAAACAGTTATTTAAAAGTAAAACCCATGCAATTAAGTAAGGATAAAATTACAGAAATTTTCTATTTAACGGACGAGTTTTGCCAAGAATTTGAAAAATCCACCTCAAACCATATTCTGGGGAACAAACCTAAGAGAAGGCCTAAAATGAGTCAAAGTGAGGTTATTACCATCATGATTTTATTTCATAGCGGAGTATTCAAAAACCTCAAACACTTTTACTTATACTATGTCAAGGAACACCTCAATGCGGAATTTCCTGACACCGTATCCTACAATCGGTTTGTGGAACTACAACAAGCTGCGATACTTCCAATGACTTTATTCTTGAAGACCTGTTGTTTAGGAGAATGTACTGGTATTTCATTTATTGATTCAACCCCTATTCGTGTATGTAAGAATAAACGTATTCCAAGGCATAAGGTTTTCAATGGAATTGCTCAAAGAGGTAAGTCTACTATGGGATATTTTTTCGGATTCAAATTGCACCTGGTTATTAATGACAAAGGCGAAATCCTAAGCTTTATGATTACTCCAGGAAATACCGATGACAGAGAACCTTTGAATGATCAGAAGTTTATTGAAAAAATCAGAGGTAAACTTTATGCGGATAAAGGCTATGTTTCTAAAGCACTTACTGAGGTCCTATTTGTGGACGGGCTGCATCTGATTACTTACATCAGGAATAATATGAAAAATGTTTTAATGGAGATGAAGGACAAAATACTACTCAGAAAACGATCTGTTATTGAAACTGTTAACGATGAACTCAAGAATATTTGTTCCATCGAACATTCTCGACACAGGTCATTTGAGAATTTTATCACTAATTTAATATCGGGCTTGATTGCTTATTCTTTCTTTCCAAAGAAGCCCTCAATTAAATATGAAGAAATTCTATCCAATCAAATTATGCTATTTTAAAATCGAACTCAGGTTAATAGCCTTGAGCCTCACTATAATTAATGTCTCTCCAGGTGAGGTTGTTGATATCGGAAAAGCGGAGTCCGGTCAGTGCAGAGAATAGGGCCGCTCTTTTCATTATTGGAATTTCGCAATCTGTTTTTGCCAGTTGCTGTAGTTCTTCCAGACTGAGATATTCACGTTGGGTTTCTGCATCCTTTTGGCGTTCAATCTTTTCATTGAGGTTGTTTTTCAAAAGCCCATCTGCATAGGCTTGTTTCAGAGCAAATTTGAATTTATTGAAATAGGAGGAGATGGTATTTTGAGAAAGTTTGGTTGTTGCTTTCGTTTTATGTGATGAAGTGTGCATTAAGAAATTTCGAAAGCCTTCGCAGAACTCTTTATTAAGGGTATTCATTGGAGCTTTACCACCGCTGTATTCTTTAAGATATTTCAGGGCAGACATCCAGTTCGCTTGATTGGAACCTTCTCTTTTTCTGGGCAGAGTCTGAAAGTATTCAATAAAGTCGGTTTTAGCAGCTTTGCCCGACCTAAAACCATACTCACCATTTTGGATTTCGAGCAAGCGTGTGGCACGGATCTTTTCTGCCAATTCCAGGGTTTCTTTGTTTACCCGTTTTTTCAATGGCGTTTTTGGGTTGTCCAATATATGTAGACCAAGAAATTCGCGTCGGCTTGATTTTCCGGATTCCGGATCAACAACAGGAGGATAGAAATCGAGGTACAGGCTTTGTCGCCCTTTTGTAATTGGTTTCTTACGTAGTGTTACTTTTATTGCCATTGTCTCTGTTCTGTTTTCTAGTGTACTATATTAAATGCAAATGCGCCTAAAATGTATTAAATATGATACATTATAAGCTTGTCATAAATAAATTATCAAAATGCAGCTTAGATATTTTCACATACCGCCCGACTTTTTGCTTGGGTATATTATTATCATGTACTCTGCTGTAAATCTGATCACGGGTCAAATTGTATTTGTCCTGGATTTCATCCACAGTGTACCATTCTGTAATATTTGCGATATCATCCTGTTTCTTCTTAAAGTAATTATCCACATGTTTCTTTGAAATATGGGTTTTGCCTTCAATGCGGGTTTTAGGGAAGTTGTTTTCCTTAATGATTTTGAAGGCCCAGGTTTGTCCAATGTTGAATTTCTCCATCATTTCCTGAATGGTGTAAAATTCCGCTATGGGATTACGTTGGGTTGGAGTTGGGGCTTCGTAGGCTTGGTTTTGTTCAAATACTGAAAGCAAGTCGGACTTTAATATTAATACTTTCCTGTTGCTCATTCGCTTGCCTATTATTGTGCCACTTTTCAGCCAGTTGTAAATGGTTTGCCTGCTTACTCCTAAAAAGCTTGCTGCTTCAGGAATACTGAGTATATCCTTATCCTTAAGAAGGAGATCATTCTTTGAAAATGCATTTTCCTTAACCTCTTTAACAATTGTATTGGAGTGCTCAATTCTGCTCTCCCTTTTCTTTTGCTTGTAGGCCACATCATTGCATTTTTTAGAGCAATAACGTGTTTTAGTGGTGTGAGCTAAGAACTCCTGACCACAGGATTCGCATACCCGTTGTACCTGAATATTTGAACTCATAAAGTCGCCCGATTTTTGTAAAATAATGTCAAATATTGTCTAATAATGTAAAATATTGTAAAAAACCTACACTCAATATTTATACAAAAACCTCATTATAATGAATGAGGTACAACAAAGGTTCAAAAACGATCAAAATATCGCTAAAAACAACAAAGTAAAAGGAAATAAAAAATCGTGTATTATAATGTAAAACATTGAAATACACGATTTAGGTATGTGGTTTTTGTGGTTTGTTTGTATTGGGCTATTTCCCGATACAGAACTTTCCAAAGATATTCCCCAGAATGTCATCCGTAGTAATTTCACCTGTGATTTCACCGAGGTGGTGGAGGGCGGTACGGATATCAATGGCTACCAGGTCGGAGGGGACATCGTTGGCGAAACCTTCTTCGACGGTAATAATGGAATTCAGTGCTTTTTGAAGGGCATCGAGGTGTCGCAGGTTGGAAACGATTGTTTGGTCGGCGATACCGTTGGTGTTTAGCGAACTAATCAGGTTTTCCACAATCAGGTGGATATTTTCCTTACGTTTTGCTGAAACAAAGATACTGTCTAGCTGGATCAGGTCACTGAATTCTTTTGGAGCTTCAACCAGTTCATCAATCTTATTAGCAATAACGATAAAGTGTTTGTTGGGATCATCGATATGACTTCGGAAGTCTTCGAGGATTTCATTTACTTCATGGCAACTGGTAGTTGTGATATCGAAAACAAACAGTACAACGCGCGATTTGTTAATAACATCGTAGGTACGTTCGATACCGATTTTCTCAATGGTGTCATCCGATTGTCGCAGACCAGCTGTATCAATGAAACGGAAGGAAACACCTTCTATGGTGATGGTATCTTCGATCACATCGCGGGTGGTTCCGGGTATATCCGAAACAATGGCCTTTTCTTCATTGAGTATGGCATTCAGTAGGGTGGATTTCCCCACATTAGGTTCCCCGACAATAGCTACCGGGATACCCTTTTTGATTACATTACCTACTTTAAAGGAAGAAACCAGAGTTTCCAATTCATCGTTGAGTTTCACAAGCAGTTTGTTCAATTGCTCACGGTTTGCAAATTCCACATCTTCCTCGCTAAAATCCAGTTCCAGTTCTATAAGTGAAGCGAAATTGATCAACTCTTCCCGCAGCGATTTTATTTTATTGGAATAACCTCCACGCATTTGATCCAAAGCCAGGTCATGAGCCGATTTTGAATTCGCTGAAATTAAGTCGGCAACAGCTTCGGCTTGTGAAAGGTCGAATTTGCCATTCATAAATCCACGCATGGTAAACTCTCCTGGTTCTGCGATACGTGCTCCCCGTGTAAGCAGGAGCTCCATAATTTTTTGTTGTATATAAATGGAACCATGACAGGAGATTTCAATGGAATCTTCTCCGGTATATGACTGCGGATTTTTAAAGAAACTGATTAAAACTTCATCGAGTAATTCATCTCCATCCTGGATCGTACCGAAATGTATCGAATGCGATTTTACCTGGTCTAAATCCAGGCTTTTCTTCACCGGAACGAAGATATCTTTTACAATTTCGAAGGCTTTAGGACCTGATAAACGTACCACTGCAATAGCTGCTGTACCAGCTGAAGTTGCTAGTGCACAGATGGTATCGTTGCTTAAAACATTTGTGGGGTTATAATGCATGCTGTATTGTTTTGCTTAACACAAATTTAATAATATTTTTATCGCTTCGCTAGTAAAGCTATTGAAAAGCCTGTTAAGCTTGGCTTTCAATGAATTGCTTTTAACTAATACCGTGTATTTACAACTTTTTGCTACGAAAATGAAATTAATTGGATAAACAGGGGGCTTTTTAAGTAAAAGATTATATATTTGATCCTACCAACATATGTATGTATATATAAAAATAGATTTATTATGGGCGTATTGGTAAACGAGGATTCCAGGATAGTAGTACAAGGATTTACAGGTACTGAAGGAACTTTTCATGCCTCACAAATGATAGAATATGGCACTAATGTTATAGGTGGTGTAACTCCTGGTAAAGGTGGTCAGGAGCATTTAGACCGCCCGGTTTTTAATACCGTTTCTGATGCTGTTGAGAAAGCAGGAGCTGATGTATCGGTGATTTTTGTCCCACCGGCATTTGCTGCTGATGCTATTATGGAAGCTGCTGATGCTGGTATTAAGGTGATCGTCTGTATTACAGAAGGGATACCCACTAAAGATATGGTTACCGTTAAGGAATATTTAGCTGTAAAGGATTGCCGCTTGGTTGGTCCAAACTGTCCGGGTGTTATTACTCCTGGTGAAGCCAAAGTGGGAATTATGCCAGGTTTTATCCACCAGAAAGGTAGAGTCGGTATCGTATCTCGTTCGGGTACCCTTACTTATGAGGCGGTTGATCAGTTAACTAAATTAGGTTTAGGTCAGACCACTGCTATTGGTATTGGTGGTGACCCGATTATTGGAACAACTACACGCGATGCGGTGGAGTTGCTGATGAACGATCCTGCTACAGAAGGTATTGTGATGATTGGTGAAATTGGTGGAGGTATGGAAGCCGAAGCTGGATACTGGATCAAAGAAAACGGTACCAAACCGGTTGTTTCGTTTATTGCAGGTGCTACCGCTCCTAAAGGTCGTACAATGGGCCATGCCGGAGCCATTGTAGGTGGTACTGAAGATACTGCTGAAGCAAAGAAGGCCATCCTTCGTGAGTGTGGTATTCACGTTGTGGATTCACCAGCTGAAATTGGAAACAAGATGGTCGAAGTGTTGAAGTAATTCATATTTCATTTATATAATGACAATGGCCTGTTCAAGTTGAGCAGGCCATTCCATTTAAACCCATTCTAAATTGATATGGATACATATTTCATGTGTGAATTTTTAATCTTTTATGGAAACCATTTCCACTGTATGGGATGTCTAAAGAACAAGAGGGAAAATATCATATAAACTTACAGGATAATCTATCATCAAACCAAAAACTAAATTATTGCTTTTATGAGAAAATCTACTTTATTAATTCTGTCATTAGTATATGTGTTATGTGGTCAGGCCCAATATGTGGATTGGTTGCAGAGTGCTGGAAATGAGCAAATGCAAAGAGCCTGGGATTTAGAAACGGACCATCAGGGGAATGCTGTTTTCTGTGGTGATTTTGTTGATCTTGTTAAAATTGGTAGTCAAACGGTATCTTCAAATGGTTTAGCAGATTTGTTTGTAGCATCAGTTACACCCGATGGAAATTGTAATTGGTTATACAGTTTCGGTGGCGGAGCATCTGATTTGGCTACAGATGTTGCAGTGGATGATTTAGGTAATGTTTATGTTGGTGGGTATTTCAATGATACCATTGTTTTTATGGGTGAGGAATTCATAGCTCCTAAATGGGGTGCTTATGTTATTAAATTGGATCCTAACGGAAACCCATTATGGATTCATCATCCAACCTGTACGAATGATGCTATTGTTCATGGCTTGGATTGTAGCAATGGAAAAGTTTATTATACCGGATGGTATAGCGATAGTTTGGAAGTTTCAAGTGAACACAAGATATACGGTTATGGAAGTAATGATATAATGGTCTGCTGTCTGGACACCGATGGGAATGTGGAGTGGGCCCGTGGTTTTGGGAGCCCGGAGGTTGACAATGGTTATAAATTAAAAGCGGATGCAGCGGGAAATTCATACATTACCGGTGTAACGAATCCGGGTGCCGAGTTTGATGAATTAACCATTGAACATCCCGGATCGATTGTTCTTAAAGTGGATCCGGATGGACAAGCTGTCAATGTAAGGAACGATATCCATAGTGTTGGGCTTTTCAATCTGGCTGTTCGTGATGATGGTACCGTTGCTTTTGGTGGATATTTTAATGAAACCATACAGGTGGATAGTGAAAATTTCACGGCTTTTGGTGATACAAAGGATGCCCTTTTTATGACCTTGAATCCTGATTTTTCATTTGGAATACTCAAACATTATAGTGGAGATGGTGATTCTAAACCAAGAATTCCGGCCTTTGATCAATACGGCAATGTTTACTTCCTGGGATCCTATTCCGGTCAGTTTATTATTGAAAATCATGAGTTGAATGCACAAATGAGCGATTTGTTCATTGTGAAGTTTCATCAATCGGGTGATTATGCATGGCATAATCATAGCGTGGGCGAAAATCTTTCACTTGGATATGGTTTGGGTGTTAGCTCTGACGATAATTTGTTCTTTTGTGGATTTCACAAAGGGGCGATCAGCTTTAATGGAAACCAGGTTAATTCTTCTGGAGTTGCAGATATGAATTTGTTTTTAGGTCATTCAGCTGGAATTGATAATGTTGAGAAAGCAGAGAGACAGGAAATCAGCTGTTATCCTAATCCTGCACGGGATTATATTAATATTAGGCTGAACGATATTCAGGAGCAGCATATAAAAATGCGGATACTGGATGTTAATGGCAGAATCCATAAAGTTGAAACATCTATTGAATCCGGACTTATGCGAGTGGATACACAAGGAATACCTGCGGGTGTTTATATTGTGGAGATTGAAGCTGGAAGCAAAATATTCCATCAATCAATTGTTATTCGCTAATGTGAGGAATTTTGTAATACGAAGGTTGTTTATCACAGTTTTATAATGCTAAAATGCTGCACCCGAACCGGGGCAGCATTTTTTTATTTAGGGCATTTGTTGTTCTACTTTCCGCGCTTCATTCCTTCTGCGCAATATGATCTCCTTATAGGCAACGATTTCTTCATCATTTTCGTATTTTAAGGCTGTATTGATCCAGTAAAGAGCTAATTCAAGGTTGCCTTCCATTTCAGCCGCAAGCGCCATATTATAAGCTGAAGTGGCGTTTTTGTAGCTGTTTTCTGTTTCTGTGGTCTTGATCCATTCTTTGGCGGCATCTTTCCACATGTCTTTTTTTGCAAACCTGGATCCCTTATTTAATTTCCCGGAGTGATAGTAAGTCCGCTTTTCTTCTTCCCAAACAGGACTGATGTAATTGATGAAAGCTTCAGCACTATTGTATGCCACCTGATCAATCAAATATTCCCGGTCGACTTCCAGAGGATAAGAATCCGGATTATAATACGGGTAGGATTCAATGGCTACTGTGTCTTTATCTCTGTATTCAAAAAATGTTTCGCCATCTTTTAAATAGATGTGCCATGAAATATCCTTTACAACGTATACGGCTGGATACAGGAAGGCATATTCAGAGGAATGAAAGACGTATTCATGAGTTGTAAATCGGTTTAAAACAATCACTGCATCAGTCTGGTTCTTCTCGCAGAGTGATGCTATTGTTTGCTTGTTGGTGTAATAGTAATTATTGTCAAGCTTGTGGTTGTTCAGGTTTGAATCAAGTACGTACTTTTCCGAATTGGAAATTAGTGATTGAAAATAATCCACAGCCTGTAAGGTGAAAATACTATCCAGGTTTTGCGTGTCTTCAAAGCCACTTTGGTTCACATAATGCATGGAAGCATCCGTGTTTTCAACATCCGTTATTTTATATGCAATCATTACCTTACTAACCTCTGGCGGAATCGTTACCTGAGCAGGTTTCAAGACCTGTATACTGATTGGCTTTGAAACATAGCATCCACTTAACGTGAGAAGTATTGCTACTAAAAGTAATAATTGAGCTCTTTGTTGCTTGATCATAATAACCTGATTTTTCAACGGACAATCTTACAATAAAAATGCCAAAAAGTAATAAAAATAAAAGAACTAATTTTAAGGATGTATTGTTAGTAAGCGGTTAAGAAACGAGGTGAAAAAGTTGGATTTGCATGCAAATGTTTGTAAATTTATAGAATAACCCAAAAACCTATCAGTTATGAAATTCAAGTGTGCAATATCCAGTCTTGCAGTTTTGGTTTTCTTCTTGTTTAGTTCTATTTCTTATTGCCAGGGTGTTAAAAACCAAAATGTAAGTGCTCAGAAGCCAAAAGTTACTCAACAGGGTGATCATGGTGGACCCACCGGTGGAAGTGGGGTAATAGCTGACCTCTATGCAAAATCCCTTGAAAGCTTCTACATTAATAAAGAGTTTTCTCCGGGAAAGGTAATCCTAAAGAATGGTGATGTCTTAACAGACAGAAACCTACGGTATAATATCTATACACAACAAATGCAATTTGTTAAAGCGAATGATACCATGGCATTTGGTGATCCTACAGAAATTCAGAGTCTTGAATTCCTAAGCAAAGTATTCGTCCATAAACCTTTTATGCGCCCGGATAAAGAAGTGGATGTCGATTATTTTGAGGCTTTATATGAAGGGAAAATTAAATTATTACTACGTCGGGTAGTAACTCATGAATTGAAAGCGAAAGGACCTCAGGGCGAAATGGAAGAAGCCTATTTGATCGTTAAGCAATACTATCTGCAGAAGGATAATAAGCCGGCAAAATTGTTGCTTTTAAATAAGAAATCGGTTCTCAAGGCTATGGATGGTCATGCCGATCAGGTGAAAAAGTTTATTAAAGACAATAAATTGAACTGTCATAAAGAGTTGGATTTGGTTAAGATTGTAGAGTATTATGATAGTTTGAAGTAATGTGGGATTTTTTTTAATTGGTGAGAAGAGGTGGTTTTCCACCTCTTTTTTTTTGTGAAGTAGTTTATGGAAAAAGGCTTTTACATAGAGTGTGGTTATTCAACGCCATTTTAAAATGTTAAAATTTAAAATGCTTGAAAAAAAACACGAAATTTGTCTGGGGATAATTAAACATAATAAAGATGGAAATACAAGCTCGGATTGTGGCTTTTGAAAGCCTGGGGAAAGTTTTCAGATCGGTAGGGAAAGAGGGGAAGTTAGAAATTCTGAATACTATTGAAACCGGTGCAGTGGAAAAATTGAATTCGGTTCTTCCTTCTCTGGAGGCTTCAAATCCATGGTTTAAGAATGATAATGTGGTTTTTGCTATAAATTCTTTAGGCGAAAGTCTTAGACTTGAAAGTCTAAAGAAGTGGTTAGACAGATACGACACTGGTTTGATGAATAATAACCAGGTAATAGGAGTCGTGATGGCTGGGAATTTACCATTGGTAGGATTTCATGATTTTTTAAGTGTTTTAATTTCTGGTAACAAATTGTTAGCCAAATTGTCATCTCAGGATAACAAATTGCTGCCTCTTGTTTATGATATTCTTTGTGAAATAGAGTCAGGTTTTGATGGAAATGTCCGGTTCACAGAAGGAAAGATGGAGGGATTTGATGCCATTCTGGCTACAGGAAGTGGCAATACGGCACGTTATTTTGAATACTATTTTGGGAAATATCCAAACATTATTCGAAAAAACAGAAATGGAGTCGCTGTATTAACCGGCCAGGAATCACAAGATGATTTACTGGCTCTTGCCGATGATGTGTTTTTACACTTCGGATTAGGTTGTCGTAATGTATCCAAGTTATTTGTTCCTCAAGGTTATGATTTTAATAAACTATTTGAGGCGTTTGAGAAATTCGCCTACCTGAAAGATCATTATAAGTATTTTAATAATTATGAATATTATAAATCCATCTTGCTGATTAATAATGTTAAGCATTTCGATAATGGTTTTGTAATTCTAAAAGAAGATGAAGTGATTGCATCGTCGATTAGTGTTGTACATTATGAGTATTATAATGATTTGACTGTGGTAAATAACAAGTTAGCCATGAATTCTAGTAAGATTCAATGTGTTGTGAGTTCATCAGAAAAGATTGTTAATCACCTTGAATTTGGAAAAGCACAGTCTCCTGAATTGTGGGATTATGCTGATGGTGTTGATACAATGGATTTTTTATTAAATTTGCGCCCGAAATAGATACTGAGAGTAGTTGCCATTGCCTCAACCTATTTGTTTGTGTTTTTATCAACATTTCATTGTTGATGAAAAATACACTTTAAGGAGATAGTATTTTGTTTTTTAATCAGAAAGGTCTATTTTTGCAGACCGAAAAATTAAGGGAATAAAGAAATGAAAAAAGACATTCATCCAACAGACTATAGGCCAGTTGTTTTTAAAGATATGTCAAATGACTATGCTTTTTTATCTAAATCAACTGCCGTTACAAAAGACACAATCCAATGGGAAGATGGTAACGAATACCCATTGATCAAACTGGAAATCTCACATATGTCTCATCCATTCTATACAGGTAAGATGAAACTTGTGGATACTGCTGGTCGTGTTGATAAGTTTAAGACTAAATACGCTAAACACTTCGATAAGAAGAAATAGTCTGTTTAAGATATTTTATAAAAAGCCCTTTCTTACTCAAGAAAGGGCTTTTTTTATTGGTTTTGAATTACAAATTTCTTTATTAAATTTATGATACCATAACTTCTTTAAACGAAGTTGTTTTTATTACTGAAACAGAACAGATTGACATATAAAGAACCCAATTATTAAATCATGAATTATATACTATTTGACGATTCCAGCCGGGAAGCCTTGCTTCCACTTACATTTATAAGACCAATTGCAGACATTCGTATTGGTATTCTAACCATTAGGGAAAAGTGGGAACAATACCTTAGAGAGCCAACCTCTTCTCTCACTGAGAAATATTTGCAGGCCAAATATCCAATGGTTAAAGAGGCTAACAATATCCTCATTAATGGATCAGTTTGTCCTTCCCCTGATTTAGTTGAACAGGTAAAGGCATTGAAGCCCAATGAAACTTTGATCCATAAGGAGTATATTATCGCTATGCATATTACCGAATCGCAACTGGAAAAACTGGATGCCAAAGATTCGGATAAAGCTCCTGATCCCTCTTTAAGTCATGAAATAGCATGTGATTTGCCCCATGTCAAACTTTGTAATACCTGGGATATCTTTTTGAAAACAGGAGATGAACTGGAATGTGACTTTAAATTGATTACCAAGGGAAGAAAGTCCGCACCAATTTCTAAAACGAATAATATTTTAAATCCTGAAAATGTGTTCCTCGAAGAAGGTGTAAGCATGGAGTTTGCGACCATTAATGCTTCTGCAGGTCCTGTTTACATTGGCAAGAATGCTACGGTTATGGAGGGGAGTGTGATCCGTGGATTATTTGCCATGGGTGAATCCTCACAGTTGAAAATCGGGGCTAAGATTTATGGACCAACTACGATTGGCCCACATTGTAAAATTGGGGGAGAGGTGCATAATTCTGTTGTATTTGGCTTTTCCAACAAGGGTCATGATGGTTATATGGGAAACTCTGTTATTGCTGAGTGGTGTAACCTGGGGGCCGATACCAATACTTCTAATCTGAAGAATAATTATGATATGGTTCGTTTGTGGAATTATGCTGATCAGACTTTTGCAAGAACTGGTGAACAGTTTATCGGCCTGATTATGGGGGATCATTCGAAATGTGGAATTAATACCATGTTTAATACCGGTACTGTTGTTGGCGTTAGTTCCAATATTTACGGTGCAGGCTTTCAGCGAAACTTTATCCCTTCATTTTCATGGGGAAGTCCTGCCGGAATGAAACCTTACCATATTAAAAAAGCCATTGAGACTGCCAAAGTGATGTTTGGTCGCAGAAAAATTGAATTTAATCAGGTTGAGCAAGACATTTTGACAGAGGTGTACGAACATACGTTTAAGTATCAGTAATTCGTATTTAGGCTTAAATCATTAGATCTAAGTAATTAGGAGATATGGTGTGTGTTGACATGCCATATTTTTTATTTTTGCACAATTGTTGGCATGTTAGTTGAGTTAGCTGGCAAATACATAAGTTTATTTAAGAAGGAAAAAACCAGGTATGAGTAATAATTTTGATCGCGATAATATTTTCTCTGATATGATGCAGGATGATTCGGAGTTTATTCCTATCATTTCTTCGGATGATGATGATGAATTTAATCTGGAAAATGTGCCTGAAGAATTACCCATTTTACCGTTAAGAAATATGGTTTTGTTTCCCGGTGTAATTATTCCAATTACTGTGGGACGCGAAAAATCAACACGTTTGGTAAATGAGGTGTATCGCGGAGATCGAATCTTGGGTACAATAGCCCAGGTTGATGTGAATGTTGAGGATCCTCAATACCAGGATTTGAATCAAATAGGGACAATAGCAAAACTTTTAAAAGTGTTGCAGATGCCCGATGGTACCACCACCGTAATTGTACAAGGTAAACAACGCTTTCAGTTAAATGCTCTAATATCTAGTGAGCCCTATTTAACTGGAAATATCAGAGCTATCGAAAACATAAATGATGTTCCTGAGAGTAAGAACTTTCATGCTCTGATGGCTTCTTTAAAAGATATGGCTTTACAGATTGTGAAGTCTTCCAATATTCCAAATGAGGTTTCATTTGCCATTAAAAATATTGAGAATCCGGTTCAGTTGGTGAATGTGATATGTACACACCTTCAGTTAAATACCAATGAAAAGCAGGAGTTACTTGAGGTAGAGAGTATTGAAGAACGAGCTACCAAGGTTCTCAAATCTCTTTCGATGGAGATGCAGATGATCGAGCTGAAAAATCAGATTCAGAAAAAGGTAAAGACCGATCTGGATAAACAGCAGCGCGATTATTTATTGAATCAGCAATTGAAGACCATCCAGGAAGAATTGGGTTCAAGTCCTTCAGAGGTTGAAATCAATGAGTTGAAGAAAAAGGCCAAAAAGAAGAAGTGGAATAAAGATGTTGAAGAAACCTTCAACAAGGAGTTAGCTAAACTGCAACGAATGAATCCTGCAGTGGCTGAATATTCTATCCAATTAAATTATTTGGAAGTGCTAGTGGAGTTACCCTGGGGACAATTTACCAAGGATAATTTCGATTTGAAACGTGCACAGAAAATTCTGGATCAGGACCACTTTGGATTGGAGCAGGTTAAAGAGCGTATTGTTGAATATTTGGCCGTATTGAAGCTAAAAGGAGATATGAAATCTCCGATTCTTTGTTTGGTTGGCCCTCCGGGAGTTGGTAAGACTTCTTTGGGGAAATCAATCGCCAAAGCATTGGGAAGGAAATACATCCGCATGTCTTTAGGTGGTTTGCGTGATGAAGCCGAGATTCGTGGTCATCGTAAAACATATATTGGTGCAATGCCTGGACGTATCATCCAAAACCTGCGTAAGGCCAAAGCTGCAAATCCGGTTTATGTGTTGGATGAGATTGATAAAGTGACCGGAGCTTCTGTTAGTGGTGATCCTGCTTCTGCATTATTGGAAGTGTTAGATCCTGAACAGAATACTTCGTTCTATGATAATTTTCTGGAGGTTGAGTTTGATCTTTCGAAAGTCATGTTTGTAGCAACCGCTAACTCATTAAGTACAATCCATCCCGCCCTGCGCGACCGTATGGAAATTATTGATGTGAGTGGTTACCTGATGGAAGAAAAAGTTGAGATAGCTAAGCGTCACTTAATTCCAAAGCAGGTAAAAGAGCATGGATTGAAAAAGAGTGATGTTTCTTTAACAAAGGATATCATTCAGAAACTGATTGAAGATTATACCCGTGAATCGGGAGTGCGTACCTTGGATAAGAATATTGCAAAGATTGTTAGAAATAAAGCTAAGGACTTTGTGATGGATGAGGAAAACTATAATAAGCGTATCAACCGTGATGAGCTGAAAAAGATTATGGGTGCCCCGAAATTCCAACGCGATAAAAGTGAGGATAATCACCTTGCAGGGGTTGTAACGGGTCTTGCCTGGACAGCAGTTGGTGGGGAGATCTTATTCATAGAAGTAAGTCTGAGTCCTGGAAAAGGAGGTTTAACTTTAACAGGTAATCTGGGTGACGTGATGAAGGAATCAGCTTCATTAGCATATGAATACATGAAGTCAAATTGTGATATCCTGAATTTGGATCCGGAAGTATTCCAGAAGTGGAATGTTCATATTCACGTTCCTGAAGGTGCTACACCTAAAGATGGACCGTCGGCAGGTATCACAATGTTTACGGCCTTAACTTCGGCTTTTACACAAAGAAAAGTGAAAACCCGTATTGCTATGACCGGTGAAATTACTCTTCGTGGAAAGGTGTTGCCTGTTGGTGGTATCAAGGAGAAAATCCTTGCTGCTAAGCGAGCCAATATCACTGATATTTTTCTTTCAGTAGAAAACAGAAAAGATATTGAAGAAATAAAAGCTGAATACATTGAAGGTTTAAGCTTTCATTACATCAACGATATGATCGATATTATTGATGTTGCTTTATTGAAAGATCAGGTTGAAAAGCCAAAGGTATTATTGAATAAATAATTGATATTTAATAAATATTTGAAACCGGACTTGCTGTTGCAGGTCCGGTTTTTTTTGTATCGAATGCGTTTGATAAATGTGTTCGGCGTAAGCTATGCCTATGTCGTAGTATTAATGTAGGCATAGCCTACGAAAATAATGTGACGAAGCTATAAGCTTCGTCAAACGGAGGGCATAGATAAATTTGAAGATTGTCGAACACTATCAAAACCATTTTGTTATCTTGTATTGCTTTATATAACAAAACAAGAGATTAATGAACATACTTATTATACACGCACATCCGGTGCAAAATACCTATTCTGATCAGCTTGCTGATGCATATATAAAAGGAGCAAAGGCTTTTGGTGCACAAATAAAGGAAATCACTCTTCGTGATCTGGATTTCAAGATTAACTTTACTGAAGGTTACAGAGGGGATCAGGTAATGGAATCTGATTTGATTGAAGCTCAGGAAATGATTCGCTGGGCTGATCACATGGTTTTCAATTATCCCAATTGGTGGGGGACTTTTCCTGCTCAGTTAAAGGGATTCATTGATCGTGTTTTTCTTCCTGGATTTGCCTTCAAATATCGGAAAGGAAGTATGTTGTGGGATAAACTTTTATCGGGCAAAACAGCGCGTTTGATTGTAACAATGGATAGTCCTCCATGGTATTATAAATGGGTGGTTGGTGCTCCAGGTCATAGAGCAATGAAAAAGGCCACGCTTGAGTTTTGTGGAGTAAAACCGGTAAAGATTTCCACTATAGGTTCCATTAAAAAATCCTCCGAAAAGCAACGTGATCGATGGATAAATCAAATGGAAAGGCTTGGTGCAAAGATGATTTAAATTCAAAGAGCAGCCAGGGATGTACGGATGAAAATCTAATTCGTGAATTCGTGGCATATTTTAATTAAATTGCAGCAATGGCCTCAAGGCCATTTATATTTTAGTATTAATTGTTCCTCAATACAATAGTGAAATGAAGGCAATAGCAATGATTCCTGCAAGGTATGCATCCACGCGTTTTCCTGCCAAGTTGATGCAGGATCTTGATGGAAAATCTGTCATTTTAAGAACCTATGAAAATACAGTCGCTACCAGGTTGTTTGAAGAGGTATTTGTGGTTACTGATAGTGACATCATCTTTAATGAGATTCTTTCCCATGGAGGAAAGGTTATCATGAGTATTAAAGAGCATGAATGTGGTAGTGACAGGATTGCCGAGGCTGTAGAAAACATTGATGCTGACATTGTTGTTAATGTTCAGGGTGATGAACCTTTTACTTCCCGTGAGCCGCTGAAGCAACTGCTGAATGTGTTTGCAAATGATCCTGAAGGAAATGTTGATCTGGCTTCGTTGATGTATCATATCGTGTTGGAGGATGATATTTTAAATTCCAATCATGTGAAGGTTGTTACAGACAGGGACGGCCTGGCAATGTATTTTTCACGGTCACCAATCCCATATCCAAGAGATATTGAAGCAGACTTTAAATATTTTAAACATATTGGGATTTACGCTTTTCGTAAGCAGGCCTTATTGGATTTTGCTTCCTGGGAAATAACCCCGAATGAAGCTGCCGAGAAGATTGAAGCGATTCGCTACCTGGAATACGGTAAGAAGATAAAAATGATTCAAACAAATGAAATGCCGGTTGGTATAGATACTCCGGAAGATCTGGAGAAAGCAAGAAAGAAAATCCGGGAGAATTAAACTCCCGGATTTTTATTAATGATTATCATTTGAAATAGCATGCTTTGGACATACCTCTTCGCACTTTCCACATTTAATGCAGTTCTTTTGATTGATATCAGCTTTTTGAATGTTTGATATTAAAGCCTCCCAATCCGGACAGGAATCAACGCAATCTCCACATAAAATGCATAATTCCGGGTCAATTAACGGCTTGGAATAATTTTGAGGTAGATTCTTGTTGATTGCTTTAAATGGGCAAACATGCTCTTTGATACATTCACCGCATCTGGTACAGGTTTCCTGATTGATATTCGGAGCAAAATCTCCAATGGGTTCCTTTTTGTGAATTGCATGTAACGGACAAACCACTGGTTCTATACATATCCCACATCGGGTGCATTTTCCCGAACGGATTTGAGGTGGCATATAGTCAATAGCTTCAATTCTTTCTATGGCTTCTTTTGGACACGATTCTTCTGCAACGCACACGTTACAATGGTTACATAAATCCGAATTTATCCGGGGTTCATGATAATCTGCCGGGATAATTCGTTCAATGGCCTCAAATTCACAATAAGTCTCATCAATACATAGCTTACAGTTTGTGCATTGATCACTGATTATTTCCGGTTCATGGTAGTCAGAAGGCAGCTCCTGAATAATGGCCCCAAAACGGCAGAAGTCATCTACAACACAATCCCCGCAATGTGTACAGAGTTCATTATTTACTATTGGGTCATGATATGGGGATTCTTCCATCAGGTGAATTGCTCCGTAATGACAATACTGATCTGTTACACACTTGTTGCAGTTGGAACAACGTGCCATATCAATGAATGGCTCATGATAATCACTTGGAATAATAACTTCAACTGCATTATGGTCACAGACCTGATTACATTTACCACATTTTATGCAAGTGTCCTGATTGATTTCAACCTTGGATGTGATAATAGCATTTTTTGGACAGACATCCGCACATATACCGCATCTAACACAGAGGTCATGGTTGATGACAGCTTGGTTATTTACGATTGTAATTGCTTCCTCCGGACAGTTGGATCGACAAGGTTTGCCTCCACATCCACAATTGGGTTTAACTGTATATTCGCTATTGCCATCCACATAGGTGATGCTATCTGAGCCTTGCTGCTGACAAACATCAATACAATCACCACAACCCACACATTTGTAGTTCTTGATATCATAGCTGTATGGTGTTATATCGATCGCATTCTCGTCGCATTTGGGTGCACAGAGCCCGCAATTAAGGCATATATCGAGGTCAATATTATGAGTCTTAGTACAGATATCAATTGCTCCGGCTTCACATTGAGGCTTACAAACGCCGCAACGAATGCAATCATCTTTTTCAATACGATAGTCAATTACAGAAATGTTAAATGCTTCTTCCGGGCATCTGGGAACACATTGTCCGCAACTGCGACAGTTTTCAGGATTAATTTCATGGTTAACTACCGATATTTCGATGGCTTCTGTCTCACAAACAGAGATGCATTGCCCACAATCAATACAATCTTCAGTTTCTATTTTATGTTCGGGAACATAAATCCGAATTGCATCCTCTTCACAATATGGAACACATTGTCCACAATCGTTGCAGGATTCACGGTCAATTAGAAATTGAGTAATGGCAATGTTAATTGCATTGGGTTCACAGGATGAAATACATTTACCACATTCAGTACATGTCGCGGAGTCGATGGAGTAATTTACTTTAGAAATCTGGATAGCGTCCTGTGGACAATCTTTAACACATTTGGCACATTCAGTACACTTTTCCTGATTGATGAAATAAATTGATTTGTGTGGCAGTACGATTGCGTCGTAGTAACAATGTGGAAGGCATTCACCACACCCGTTGCATTTTTTTGGACTTATAACATAATTGGGATATATCCCTTTTTTACAGCTTTGCAGTAGGTTAATGCCTGAAAAAAAGCTCCCGCCAATAGCCAAAAGACTCGCTTTTCGGATGAAATCTCTTCTGTTATTTAAGTTGGATGGTTTCGGTTTTTTCATTTTGATGGATTTAGAAGGTTAGACGGATTTCCAGTCGGGCCAGGTATGAAGGAATGTTTTCGATGTCGGCATTGAACTTGCTAAACATTGCAGTTAATTTCAAGCTCTTGAAAAAGGTTTTCCCCACAGCCAGATTAAATTCCTGCATGTTCTCTCCCTGAAATTGCTGAGCAGCCTGGAGTTTTACATGTAGTCTGATTTTTGGGAAGTTATGCTTCAAAGCAATTAACCCAACAGGCATATCATGCGAATCCATTCGGAATACTTCACCCATAAACAGGTTGCTATACGAAGGACCTAAGCTTTTATGATCGCTCAATTCATATTTGTCTAAGTACTGGGCAGTAAACATCGTTCTGTTTCCTTTTGGCCAGATATGAACCTTGCGTAATCTCAGCATATAGATCAGAGCATCATTCTCTGAATTCATATGCAGGATTTCCGGCTGAAACATAAATTCGAAAGGAAGTTCAAATTCTGCCATCAGTCCAAGGAATAGTTTGTTTTCGGCAAATCCATTGCCGAATTCATCATAGAAGACCAAACCTGCTTTTTTCAGGAAATGTTTTTTAGGCTTTTCAAATTCTTCGGAAGTAAATTCATCGAATTCTTCAAATTCGTCAGCTGATTCACTTTTTTTACTTTTCTTTTTCCATGATGGAGTCCATAGTAATGTTCCTCCCACAAAATTGGTTTCACCAAAACCATTGCCCATATTGGGGTACCATCTGCCAGGGATATCGTATAAATATCGAACACTACAAAAGGTTCCCATCTTTGCAAAGTCTTTGGTGACAGTAGCTGCTGAGAATTTGTATGAGAGTTCTCCTTTCTTGTATGAAGAACTGATTCCCCAGGCTCGTTCATTTACCAGGAAATGGTCACCCATATTTATGGTTTGCAAACCTGTAGTTATATTGAACTTTCCTTTTTGATATCTGTGGAATAGCTCTCTTAAACCAGGACGATTTTTCCAGAATTTCTGTGATCCCTGTCTGTTGGTCCAATGCTTAAAACCTCCATCAATATAAAAATCATGCGATTTGGATGTATATGAGAAGGCAAAGAACTGGATAGCATTTAATAAATACCGATCATTCATCATCCCAACACCTGAAGTGGTTTCACCGGCCCACATGAGTTTGGAATTTTCTCTGAACGGTTTCATATTACCTGCAATTTTACTTCTGCAGGTCCACTGTGCGCTGATGCTTGTGCAAATAGTTAGAAAGGTTGCTATTAGTAAAAATTTATTTTTTAACATCCGGTTTTGTTGTTTCTTTTGGCGGTTTAGTGATTTGCTGGTTTGATAGTTGTTCGATATCAATTAGCTGGTTGAGTTTGATTCCTTCTGGTTTTATCATGGCGGTGCACTCCAGCACATGATGGTGTTTCTTGTTCTTGCGGAAAAATTTCAGACTGCTCTTATTACAAGAATTCAAACAATCTCCACAGGCTATACATTCCTGGTTATCAAGTATACTTATTTTTTCGTCTCTTGTGATGGCATTCAGTTTACAGGCATCATTACATTTCTTGCATGAAGTACAATTGCTTTCTAAACCAATTACAGATGCGCCAGGAATTCTGCTTACCCATCCAAGGATTAGTCCTATAGGGCAGAATGTTCTGCAGAATGGTCTGTAAATTAATACAGAACTGATCAAGAGAATTACTAGTAAAACATAACCGGTTGTGTTGATTGAAAACAGATTGAATGCCACTTTAAACGGATCGTAATGGATGAACAGATTTGTCCGGGTAACAATCAATTGAATTATTAAAGTGATTAAAGTTACGATTCTTATATAGCGAAGAATCTTTACTGATTTTGATGATTTCAACCAGGTGAATTTCCCTGGAAGATGGATCAATTCCTGTAAGGCTCCAAGGTGACAAATCCAACCACACCATACTTTTCCAAGGAAATAGGTGATGGGGATTAAAGCTAAAAACCAAATAAGATTATGCCAATGAATTGCTTCACCTAGAGAAAATAGAACCAGGTTTTGCATACTGGATATGGGGCAGGGGCAAGCTCCTTGAATAAATCCAAGAATCACCACCGATGCCAAAAGAAAGAATCCTCTCAACTTTCGGGTGAAATGATGTCTTACAAAAAATCCTGAAAGTATGGTGATGGCCAATACAATCAGGACTTTATTTAGTTTTTTGTTTTGCTTTTCTATGGAGCAGGTTGTTGCACAGGCAAGTGTTGATTCAGATGCGTTGTTAAGCTCTTCTGAAAACTCATCACTGCCTGCTTCATCCCAGTCCTCAAATTCATCGTCTGATTCAGAAAACTCATCACCAACTTCTGAGAATTCATCATCCGATATTTCTTCGAATTCATCAGTATTAGAATGAGTTACCGCTATTTCCATATTCTCAACATTCAATCCGCTGTTCCCTGATAAACAGCCCTGACACCCCTGGGCCTTGCCATGGATAGTGCCAATCAGTAGAAAGAATAAAAAGAAAAAAAGTTTAATGTGTTTTATTATCATGGTTTCTTTGTTAGGATGAATCAGGAGGTGTTTGAATTAGTTATGACTTCCACAGCCACCACATCCACCACATCCCATGGTTTTGGGTTTACAGTTTTCCTTGGCTACTTCTTTTGCTTTTTCCAGAGCATTATCAGCATTGATGCTGGAATCGGCCTTGAAGTTTTCATCTGTTTCAACATTAAGAAACTGGTCGCTTTCTATTTGCTCTACAGTAACTTCCACCGATACTGCATCCCTTTTTTCCACACTTATGTAATTACATGAAGACATTGCAACTATGATTGTTGTGGCGGTAAGAGCTTTGATTATATTTTTCATCATGACCTTAGTCTTCTTTTTCTTTTAGTGGGGTAGAATCAAGAGTTAATGTACCAACACCACCAACTTTATCACATGTACGGCTGGCATTTATGATTAATTTACCATCTTTGGTGCCTTTAACCTTAACCTTCAGTTTTCTGGTCCATAAATTTGTTTGTGTTTCCTGCCATTTTGTAGCTCCTTTTACTTCAATACCATTGTATGTGAATTTGGTATCCTCTATAGCCTCAGGGCAAATGCGATGTGTGTAATGCACTTCGATTTTAATAACAATTTCGTCTCCTACTTTGTAAGTTTCCTTTTTTTCTCCAAGAACCTTAAACTTTATATCACATGCCTGAGCCTGATGCCCTGCGAATAGAAATATCCCCATCATTAGGAATAATGCCTTTACTAAACTACGCTTAATCATTGTTTGATCATTTAGGTTAATGCTTTTGAATTACCAGTTTCCCATATTTCCCTTCTGTATTGGGTGAACAGTTTGATTGTTCTTTAGTGAGGTAATCCAATAAAAATATTTGGTACGGCAATTATACGAATTATTATATATGTGTTGCAAGCCAGCTGGGTGATGTGTAATTGTTAAAGACTTGTTAATTCGTTGCTAACCTTCAGGTAAGTAACTTTTTAGGTTGAGATTAGAATGATTCTATATATCAAGATTGTTGGATAAGTCTGGTAATGTCTTATGAGATTTATTGAGCGACATTATTTCCTGGCAGATGGCATTCCCATCCATTAATACTTTATTATTTGTAATAAATATACAATGCAAATAACATAGTTGTGTTGTGTTTGCAATTTATTGTATTTCGTCTATATTTGCGTATGTAAGGCCAGCATGGTAACGTATTGTTCTGTTTTAACCTTAAGAAAGGTTATAACAATATAGCAATTCATTCTAATAGCACTATAATTATTTAACCAAACCAACATGCAAAATTTAATTAAAGTTATAAGCAGTCTGCTTGTACTATCATTATTCAGTTCTTCATTTGCTATGGCAGATGACAATGAACATTTCAAGCAAATCGAAAATCGAAAGTTACTTGTAATCATTAAAAAAGAAAATCCGGCTCATCTTAAATATTACCAAAAGAGAGCTAAAAAGAATGATCATTTTAAAAATAAAATAGTCGAGTATAAGGCGAATATCGAATCCTATAATAAAACAATTAAAGATGCAGTTGAAAACTACTGGGGCTTTGATAATCCTGTTGAATATATGAGCTATAAGGAAATGAAGGATTTGAAGCGCTCTCAAAAAAAACAATACGTTTGTTTGATGTTTGATTCTCCTTATGAATTGATAACAGAAGAGGCTAGACATCCTATTCTTAAACTTTTTTATGCCGATAAAAAGTCTGTAAAGCTGTTGGAGTTTTATAAAAATGATACAATTAACCGGGTAGATTTAGTTTATGGAATTCAACAATTTAATTCGCATTTGAATTTGGTGATGCAAGGAAAACTTACTACCAAATATAAGTCATACAAGAATCTTAAAGCAAATGTAAGGGTTAATCCACCTTTATATAAGGATAAAGTTTTATTGATCAAATCTGAAGATCTTCACTCGTCCTTAAGTGCAGAGTCTATTGCGAAATTATATCCCCATGCTTTTGAAATCGTTTCAGAAGAAAAGTTTGAGCAGGCTTTGTTCGAAAAAGATGATATATATGCTTTGCTATATGTCAAATTTGTAGCACCTGTAGAACTGAATAATCTGGGTAGTATTGGTGCTATAGGTGTCGGACTGAAATATGGTATATACAATCAAAAAATAATTAATGCAGCTGATGGGAGGATCTTATCATTTTCTTCTCCTTTGACTCCAACTCCAGGATATGATAAAGTGAAAGAGAAAAATATTAAGGATCTCTTGAAAAAATACGATCAATAAAATACTAATTCCTAATTCCTAAACAGATAGTATTATGAAGCATTATTTAGCGGTTTTAAGTTTGATTTTTTTCTCAACCTTTCTCCAGGCACAGAATTGCAATCAGGGTGGTACCCGAATTATGATAAAGAAAAGCCTGATGGTTGAGATCTATGCCGTAGATTATCAATTTCACGGAGGGTTTTGCATTCTCAAAGATGGGAGCAGGTTAGAAGGAGGGTTTTGTTATCGACCGTATAAATCAAATTTGCATGGATCTGTTTCACCGAGGTTAAAAGAGTATCCGGGGCATGTCTTTGAATTTAAACTAGACGGGAGTCAGGATGTTGAAAGAATTCCTATGAGAAAAATCCAGTATCTGCAAATGGCAGGAAGGGATTCAGAATTGGAACCTGGTGATTCTACCAACTTCTATTATATCGATGAATGTAACGCTTTAATGCGTTTGATTTATGATAAGGAAATTAAGGTTTATGACGACATCATGATTACCGATGAGTTTAATAAGTCACAAACACATAAGTGGGAATGTTTAAGTCCTTCGGGGAGGGCTCCAAAAACAATTTTTACCGATGTTTTCGTAAGTAATCCCGAAAGTAGTGTTGACAATCGCGGTTACTTGATGGCTATGAGACATACGGAAAAATATTGTGTGGAGAAGAATGGAGTAAGGACTAAAGTGAATAGCTTTAAGAAGTTAAAACGTAGTGTTGAGTTGCCAGTGCAATTGCAAACTATCAGAAATACTATCGGGAAGAAGAATTTTGTCGATTATTCATTTATGCTTAAGTATACCCTGGCCAATGATAAAGAGGACTTTTTATTCTTTTTCAAAGACGCTGAAATCGAATTTGAAAATGGGGAAAAAGAGAATGTTAAAGCATATATTAACCCAATTAATGCCAGCCAAGATATTTATGATAACTATGTTTTTCTGTTAAAGAATGATCAACTGGAAATGGTTTCTGTAAGTGAGATTAAAAGATTAACATTCGCTGATACTGAATATTCAAAGATTGTTGATTCTTTTTCAAGAAAGGAGTTTATGGCCCGGTTACTTGAAAAGGAAGGCGTGAACTATGCCTTTGTGCCGAAATTTCTTTTTAATGGAAACTTCTTTAATTATTCAGATGAAGAACTGTTTTACATTTATAAAAAAGGCCGAAAAAATAAGTATAAGCTTGATTTAAGTAGTGGAGAAGGTATCGTTAAAGATGTGAAAACATTTTTTAAGGGAGACTAAGGCATAACAGGGGTGATATTTTCTGCTTTATATTAAAAAAAACCGGTTGTAAACAGCAACCGGCTTTTATATTTAAGGGAAATAATTTCTTACTTCTGAAACACCATATCCTGTTCTTTGGTGATTTTCTCACAATAGTGACAGCGAAGTTTCACAGGTTCTTCTTCCTTTGAGATTACCGAGAAACGGGTTTCCATTTCTTCGTAGTTGGTAATACACTTAGGGTTGAAGCACTTCATGAATTTACGAATTTCCTGTGGCTTTACTACGGTACGTTTTTCAACAACCTGATAATCTTTAATCGTAATTAAAGTAGCATGAGGAGCAACAAGCGATATTTTATTGATATCCTCATCAGCAAAGAACGTTTCTTTGATTTTGATAATACCTTTCTTTCCATACTTGTTACTGTCCAGATTCATCCCATAAAGGATCTGGTTTTCGTTGCCTTCCAGGTTTAAAATACGCATAACCTGTAAAACACTTTTAGAAGGAATATGATCGATTACGGTACCGTTCTTAATAGCCGATACAACGAGTTCTTTTCTTTTTTCTGCCATGATTTAAATTCTTATGCGTTAAACCTTATTTTAAACCCAGAATTGCTGCTAGCAATGCCTGGCGAACATATACTCCGTTAAGAGCCTGTTGGAAATAATATGCTTTTGGATTGGAATCCACATCAATGTTAATTTCATTAACACGTGGTAGTGGGTGTAATACCTTTAGGTTTTCCTTTGATCCTTCAAGCATATTGTTTTTAAGTACATAAGAGTTTTTCACTTTCTCGTATTCCATAGGGTCAGAGAAACGCTCACGTTGGATGCGCGTCATATATAATATATCAACCTTTTCCATCACATCACTAAGTTCTGTGTACTGATGATATTCAAGGTTTGCATCTTTGATGTGCTGCTTCACAGCTGATGGTAGCTTCAATTCGGTTGGAGAAACCAGGTGGAATGTAGTGTTGAAATTACAAAGAGCTTCAACATTTGAATGAACGGTACGTCCATACTTTAAATCACCTACAAAGGCCACGTTCAGGTTTTCTAATGTTCCCTGAGTTTTACGGATTGAATACAGGTCGAGCAGACACTGTGTTGGGTGCTGGTTGGCACCATCACCGGCATTGATGATTGGCACTCCGGCTACCTCACTTGCAAAGCGTGCACTACCATCAATAGGGTGACGCATTACGATCAGGTCGCAATAACTGCTTACCGTTAAAATTGTATCACGCAGAGATTCACCTTTGGTTACACTCGAGCTCGATGCATCGGTGAAACCAACGATACCACCATTCAAATAACCGATTGCACTCTCGAAACTCAGTCGGGTACGGGTTGATGGTTCAAAAAATAAAGTAGCAATTACGTGATTCCTCAGGATTTCCTGACGCGGATTTTTTTCGAATTCTTCAGCAAGATCCAGAATCTTAATGTATTCTTCTTTGCTGAAATCAGAAATGGATACCAGGCTTCTGTTTTTCATAAGAAATTTTTTTTTTACCCGAACCTTATGATTTGGGCGCAAAAAAAATACTATCATGCGCTTTTGGCTGATAATATTTCCTGCTTATTTGTTCATAAAGTCCAGATTAAAAATGACACTATTCTGGGCTTCAAAATTAAATAATTTTTTCTAATCAACACTATCTTATCTTCTATTTGATTAACAAGATATCAACAAAATTTAATGTAGGAGGTGTAATGCTTTGATAAATAGTAGGGTTGTTGGTTTTGATTATTAGGTTTAAAGAATGCAGTCCTTTCTACGAAGGATGTTGGTGAATTAACATATAACGTAAACTAGAACCGTCACTTCGACTGGAGCGAAGCGGAGGGAGAAATCTGGAGTAATGAGATAAGATCCAGGCTACAGAGTACGTATACTACGAAGTAATATCAATAATATTATTTATCGCATAATGCTAGTATTCTAAATCCCCATTCAAGTTCTTCCACTCAGGATTAAACTCAGATATCAAATCTAATTTCTTAATCCTTGACCATTTTTTTATCTGCTTTTCCCTTTCAATTGCATAAATCATTTTATCAAACCGTTCCCAATAGATTAGTTTATTGCAGTAGTATTTACCAGCAAAGGATGAAGGATTACCTGCATTATTGGTGTGCTCTTCAATTCTTCTTCTCAAGTCATTTGTAACTCCAATATAAAAAGTTGTTCTTTTGCTATTGGTGGTAATGTATACGAAGTAGTTTTCTATTTTGATTCTTCCAAAGTTGGTGATAAAGGAGTGGACTTTTCTCATATGATAAAGATACTCAATGTCTCTGAATTGTATTTATGCTATTAGGTGAGGAGAGTTAGTCATTGCTTCGTAGTACACAACAATATGTTTCTTTTACCAGATTACATCTATCCAGATTTCTCCTGCGTCGAAATGACGCGTTTAGTAAATGTATTGGGAACTCTCCAGATTTACTCGCTTCGCTCCAGTAAAAATGACGCGTTTAGATTTCAAATTGAATTTAACCTCAAAAAAAAAGCGCCCCTAAAGGCGCTTTCATATTTTAAACAAGTTCGTGTTTTTTTACAAGATCATGTTTTTTAACAAAATCATCAATAACACCAACCAGGTCAGGTTGACCGATTTCCTGAAGATCATAATAAACACGAGTATTCGGCTTCGTGATCTTGATAATACGGTTCAGGTCAATAGGAGTACCAATAACTACAGAATCACAATCGGTGTTGTTGATTGTAGTTTCAAGGTCTTTTAATTGCTGTGCACCGTATCCCATTGCAGGAAGTAAAGTTCCGATGTTAGGATAAATCTTAAAGGTTTCGCTTAGTTTACCAACAGTAAATGGACGAGGATCGATCAGTTCAGCAGCGCCAAATTTCTGAGCAGCAACTGTACCGGCACCAATCTTCATCTCACCGTGAGTTAATGTAGGGCCGTCTTCAACAACCAATACACGCTTACCCTTAATTATTGCAGGATCGTCAACAGCAATAGGAGATGCGCCATCAACTACAATACAACCAGGATTTACCTTTTCGATGTTTTCGCGAACGATCTGAATTGCATCAGGAGCTGCAGAATCCATTTTGTTGATTACAGCAACATCAGCAACACGCAATGTAACCTCACCAGGGTAATAAGCTAACTCATGTCCCGGACGGTGTGGATCAACCACAGTTACTGTTAAATCTGATTTGTAGAATGGGAAGTCGTTGTTACCACCATCCCAAAGGATAACATCACATCCATCAGGGTCGTTTTCAGCAGCACGAACAATGGCTTCATAATCAACACCTGCATAAATCACGTTTCCACGTACTACATGTGGTTCATACTCTTCCATTTCTTCAACTGTACATTTGTGTGTGTCAAGATCTTCAACTTTTGCGAAACGTTGAACTTTTTGAGCTACCAAATCACCATAAGGCATGGGGTGACGTATAGCAACAACCTTCAGGCCTTTTTCCATCAATAATTCGATGATACGACGTGAAGTCTGACTCTTACCACAACCTGTACGAACTGCACCTACCGCAATAACCGGCTTAGTACTCTTTACCTGTGTGTCTTTGTGACCAAATAATACAAAATTTGCACCCGCAGCATTAACAATGGCACTCATTTTCATTACGTGAGCGTAAGTTACGTCACTGTATGAAAAGACGCAGTCGTCAGCCTTTAATTCATTTATCAACTTAGGTAAGTCCGCTTCAGCGAAGATTGGAATACCATCAGGATATAAATTTCCGGCGAGCTCAGCAGGATATTTCCTACCATCAATGTCAGGGATCTGAGCTGCAGTAAACGCCACCACATTGTAATTTTCATTGTCGCGATAGAACGTGTTGAAGTTGTGGAAATCACGTCCGGCCGCACCGATAATAATTACATTCTTTTTCATTTAAATTGTGTTTACGGGTTAATAAAAATATTTGTTTGGATTAGTTTAGTGGGATGCAATTTAGAGCCTTCATACAAGATTTCCAAATAAAAAGTGTATAAATATGCATTACTTTCATTTTCAGGAGATTTATTAAAAGTACATTGTTATGAAAGGGTGATGTATTGATTTATTTGGGTTTTTCAGAGAGAGTAAAAAACATAAAAACAAACATATACGATGTTTGTGGTATCGTATATGTGGAAAGGGTAGGTATTAAATAGCTATTTAAGGAATTGCCAAAACAGGTGTTGAGATGTGTGATGTTGTTATCTGAAATGTATATGTATAGTGGTTTATACGTGATTTGAAGGTGTTTTTGTGAATAAATATAATATACCGCATCGTAGAGACGTACGGTCCTACGTCTCTACGATGCGGTATATTATTAGAGATACCTGCAAAACAAATCCACTAAAATGCCTATTTTTGCAGCCCGAAAGTAAAAGAGGCTGATATGATCGATTTATTATTAAAACAAGCTACACTGGATGCCGTAAAAGATCTTTACGGACAAGAAATTGAAGAGAAAATAATCCAGATCTCTAAGACACGCAAGGATTTGGAAGGTGATTATACACTGGTTGTATTTCCCCTGGCCCGTGTTTCTCGTAAATCTCCTGTGGATACAGCAGAAGACTTAGGTAAGCACATTACCGAAAAGCTTCAACATGTGTCGGATTACCGGGTTATCAAGGGATTTCTGAATTTTATTATCGATGAGAGTTATTATCTTGATTTCTACAAAAACAATGTACAAGATGCTAATTATGGCTATCTGACCAATGAAGATCAGCGTCCGGTGGTTATCGAGTATTCGGCTCCGAATACTAACAAGCCTCTCCACCTGGGGCATATTCGAAACAACTTGTTGGGATATGCTATGGGCGAACTACTCAAAGCAAATGGTAAGAATGTTAAGAAAGTGAACTTGATTAATGATCGAGGTATTCATATTTGTAAATCCATGCTTGCATGGAAAAAATGGGGAGAAGGTGCTACACCTGAATCCCGCAATATGAAGGGCGATAAATTAGTTGGTGATTTCTATGTTCTTTTTGACAAGAAATATAAGGAAGAGATCAAGCAGTTGATGGAGCAGGGAATGGAAGAGGATGAAGCTAAGAAAAATGCCTCATTAATTCTTGAAGCTCAGGAAATGCTGCGCAAATGGGAAGCAAATGATCCAGAAACCCGCGAACTTTGGGGGAAGATGAACCAATGGGTTTACGACGGTTTTGATGTAACCTATAGCCGTATGGGCGTTGATTTCGATAAAGTTTATTACGAATCAGATACCTATTTACTTGGAAAGGAAATCGTATTGGAAGGCCTTGAAAAAGGAATTCTTTTCAAAAAAGAAGATGGTTCTGTTTGGGCAGATCTAACCGATGAAGGTTTGGACATGAAACTATTACTTCGTGGTGATGGTACATCTGTTTATATGACCCAGGATATTGGTACCGCTCAGTTGCGTTACAACGATTATGAGCCAAATGAAATGCTATATGTTGTAGGTAATGAGCAAAACTACCACTTCGATGTTTTGAAGCGTGTATTGAAGCGTTTAGGTAAAGATTGGGCAGAAGCAATCCGCCACATTTCTTACGGAATGGTTGAATTACCTGAAGGTAAGATGAAATCACGTGAAGGAACTGTTGTAGATGCTGATGACCTTATGGATGAGATGCGAGATACTGCTAAAGCAACCACCATTGAATTGGGTAAGATTGAAGGGTTTACTGAAAAAGAAGCTAATAACCTGTTTGAAACTATTGGACAAGGTGCTTTGAAATATTTCATCCTAAAGGTTGATCCTAAGAGGAAGATGATGTTTAATCCTAAGGAATCGATTGATTTTAATGGTAATACAGGCCCGTTTATTCAGTATACACATGCTCGTATCCAGTCGATTGTACGAAGAGCTCACGAGCTTGAAGGATTCAGTTTAGAAGATGCATTTAATGCTCTACCTGAAGGAGAATTGAAAGATAAGGAGAAAGAATTACTGAAAAAGATTTCATTGTATCCTGAAACAGTGAAACTAGCTGGTGATGCTTACAGTCCTGCTGTAATTGCGAACTATGTTTACGAATTGGTGAAAGAATACAATCAATTCTATCAGGAAATTACCATTCTTAAGGAGGAAGATGTTCAGAAACGTAACTTCCGTGTTGGGATGTCATATTTTGTGGCGACTATTCTTAAGAAGGGAATGGCCATTCTGGGCGTTCAGGTGCCTGATAGAATGTAGGAAGAGGATTATGATTCTATATAATGATAGGGAAGGGGCATTGGCCTCTTCCCTTTTTTTATTTTTGAATGAGCAGTTTCTATTTCTTCTTTAAATAGAGTGACTGAGTAGTCATTTATAAATATTGAATCTTTCTTTTTGATCGATATTGTTCAAATAATTTATAGTAGAGGTCTTCGAGTTATTTGGGAAATTGAAGAAGGTAATTAAGTGGTTGATGTCATTATCTATCAATGATTGAAAAGATTGAAAGAGAGTGGGTTGTATCTGTTGTAGGGTCGCCGTATGACGATTTATTTCAAATACACCTCTATAACTATTTACTATACGTGTTAAAATATAGTGAATTGGATAATCCTTTCACTACGGATATCCTGAAAACAGCTACGAATATCCTGAAAAAGCCTACGAATATACATCTGATTAGAAAATGCTTTTTTTATGCTTTCAAACTTTGTAATTTAATAATACTGAGTGTGAAATGAATTTTTTTGGAAACATGAATTATTACAGACTACATTTTAAGTTGGTTGATTCGGATAAGAATTTACTCCCATCGAATTACCATGACGAATTGTTACAATGGGTTAATCATTTTATAGATACAAAAAAGCATATTTATTCACGAAAACTACATTCAAGTCTTCATGAAAATACAGATCAAAAAATAAGGCCGATACGCGTTACAAATCTGTATATTCCAGAATGTGAGAATGAGAACGAGAATATTAGAATTAAGAGTGACTCTATTTATCTTGTAATGGTTTTTGATAAGAAACAAATCTTAATCTCTTACCTGGCAAACATTTTTAAAAATCAACACATTCGGTTGGGAAATGATGAAGATCAAGTATATTTTAGGATTGATAGGGTTGAACATTTAGAAGTGAAAAGTAATGCAAATTCTTTAGCTTTAATGAACTAAAGTATTATGTGTTTCTTTTCAAGTGGGGAAGGAAAAGGCAGGTCTAATGAAAATGACCTGCCTTTGTGTCTGATACAATTAAATTTTGCTAACTGATTTACTTACCTGCTCAATATCTTTTGTAATTAATTTATACCAAGGATCTACAATAACCTTCGAAGGTTTTCTGCCAAGAGGTATTTTTAGTGTATTATCTCCTGATTGAAGTTTGTATTTCTTTAGGTGAATTTCTTCGTCTTTTTTATTGTAAACACCGATCTCAATGTAATCGTTCATGTCGGCTTCTATTTCTTTACCCAATCCATCAGCGTAGGTTTTTCCGGCTTTTAGTTTCAGGTTCATGAAATACTCCAGGTTTTCGTTTCGCTCATATGTAGCAGCCTCGATGTCGAAATCATAGAATGTGATTTTTTCGAGCCAATCGGAAACTATGTATTGCAGTGAATCTGGAGTTACTTGTTTCAGTTCATCAATAAATTCAGACGTGGTCGCATAAGGAGCCCCTTTAAACTTGTATTTATTGATGAAGTTACCCAGAACCTTAACCATTTTATCATCACCCAGATAGTCATTCAAAGCATTGAAAACGATAGCGCCTTTTTGATAGTATATGGCTGACTGATGGCCATGGACTGTGGCCAAAGGCTGTTCTTCATGGGATTCAGACTTGCGGTATGAATTATATCTGAACATTTCCTCACGCATGAATTTCTTCAAGCGCTCAGGTCCATAATAATCCTTTAGGACCATGATTGAACTAAATTGAGTCAAAGCTTCCATCAGCATTTGTGCGCCTTCGGTGTTGGCTGCTATCAGATGGTGAGCCAACCATTGATGTGCCATTTCATGTGCTGTAACCCAAAACGGGTAATCAATTTTCAAATCTTTAAAATCCTCTTCATTTTCATCTTCGGTCAGATCGGCAATAAATCCAAGACCTTCTGAGAACGGAATCATAGCAGGGAAAGATTGAGCAAATGAACCAAATCTTGGGAACTCCGCAATCTTCAATTCAGGATGTGGGTATTCGCAAAAATGCTTTGAATAATAGGAGAGGGAGGCTTTTACACCCGTAATCATATTATCCAGATTGTATTCGTGGCCTTCATGATAATAAATCTTGATATCAACCGGTCTCATTGTACTATCCTCCGGAATCCATTGGTCTTGTTTCAAGGTGTATTTTGCCGACAATACCGCGAAATAATTAATTACCGGAACATCACTCTGATATTGATAAAAGCTCCTTCCATTCTCTTTCCATTGCCTTGTGCAATATCCAGGAGCAAGTGCTGTTTGATCTTCAGAAGTACTCACTTGTACTTTCAGGCGGATGAAATCTGCATCGTCAGTGATAAAGTTGCTAGCCAATCCTTTCGGATTATTTCTTTCCATAGCGATTGCTTTCTCAGGCAAATCGTGTTTTTTGCGAATTTGTTTTCGGCTCAATTCCGATTCTGAACTGTAACCCAAAGCAGGCATGCGGGTACTGTAAATAAAACTACCATTTTTGTTGGAAGCAACATCTACACCTCGATTGGTGAATCCTTCCACTTCATGAATTGTTTCAAAACTCATTTCGATGGAATCACCAGCCTGGATTGGTTGATCCAGTTTATACAAAAAGAAACCTTGTTCTTTGTCTTCGATCACCGGTTTGTATCTTACAGAAAGATTAAGCTGCTTTACTTTTTTCTTATCCATGGCGAGAATCAAGGTGTCGATGGGTTGATTGCTTTTATTTCTCAGGGTATAGTTGCCGTAAATAGTTGCATCACCAGTTTCAGGATACAGGTCAAACTTAGCATCCACTGCAGTGATTTTTGGTTGAGCTACTGATTCATATTGTTTGTATTGCTTTTCATATTTTGCGGCCTGTTTTTCCATGTAATATGATCGGTGAAACTCGTTGATTACATTAGTGTTGTAGAATATGAAGCCACCAGTTAAAAAGAAGATAACCAGTAATACAGGAACAGTAATTCTAATTTTCGAAAAATTGGATTTGAAGTTGTTCCATCGCATTTTAAAGTGTTCTTCTGTACCTCTTACTATAAAGTTGTTGGCAATTGCGGCCAGTAATACAGCAAAAGCAAACCAATAGAATCGATAAAGTAATACCACCCACATTCCTTCTGAATAACCGTTCATGTCTGAGTACAGGTAACCTGTATCACTTCCGAAAACAAACAGATTGTTTTGGAGGACTGCTGAGGCAAATTGAGCATCCCAGATATAATAAACAATCATCAGTGCGTATCCCAGAAACTTTTGGTTGACCAGAACCTGTACAAAGAAAGCTAGAAGAGTTATGAGAATGTAAGCTGAAAATTGTAAACCTAAAACACTCTTTATATAAAGCTCGACTTCAAAGTTGAAGTATCCTTTGTAGGCCTGTACCACAATACCACAAATTACCAGTATGATTAGCATAATAAATTCAACAGTAATTAGAGCGGTGATCTTACTGCCCAGGAAGTGCCAGTTTTTAAGGGGTAAAATATTGTCTGTCTCATGTACTTTGAGGCTACGTGCTTGCGAAACCATTTCACCTGAAAACAGAATGATAATGATCATCATGAAGAGATTGAATGTCCCACCAAGAATTCCGATAACCTGATAGGTGACAGGGTAAGTATCTGTGTCGAATATCTTTCCAATGGCCTGTGAAGCAGCTAAAAGAAATCCGATTCCAACAAGCATGATAAGAATGAAATAGATATTGGTAAGTAAACCTTTTAATTCCTTTCGGAAGAGACTGATAAAAGACTTGATTGTATGGCTAAATCCAAAGTTGGGTTTGAATGAACGGGAAATCTGGTTGGTAGTTTGTTGTCCGGTTTCCGGAGTCTCTTCAGTGTTAATTTGTTTTTTTGTTTTCTTCCGAAGACTCTCAATATTGTATGTGAAATTGAATCGGAAGTATCCAAACAATAGGGTTATCAGTCCAATACCGATCCATAGTAAACGGTTCCATAGAAAAACACTTACCAGAGGAATCACTTCATTGTTTGCGTCTTCGGCCGAGAAATTGCTACTGACATTTACTGAAGCAGCCATTCCAAAAGGATCAAGGAGTGAAGCAAGAGTGCGGTTGTCGAGGTCGTTAATCATTCTCCCACCCAATGCATACAATACATAAAGCCCGATGATTACAAACCAGTTTACCACGATGTTTCGCATTAGCAACGTTAGCGTAAAGAACAAAGTAGAAACGAGAAACAGGTTGGGGATAATACGTGTCAAATAGGTGTTGATGTAAGCCATAGGGATAAATTCCCCAAAGAGATCCTGATTAAGGTATGGCATATAGGAGCCCAAAATGATCCCTAAAGCAGGAGCAAGGAATACCAACAGGTTGATAATAAGTGAAGCCGTAAATCGACCGATTAGAAAATCGAACTTACTCACTTGTGTTGTGAAGGTCAGCGAGAGACTATCATATTTGAAATCTTTATAAATGATATTGCTGATAATTCCAGCGGTGATAAAGATTCCCAGGAAGCTGAAAAAGGAGAGGATCATATCAATAACCATGGGGGAGTTCACCTTGATATTATCACCTGCAATCTGAATCTGCAAACTTGAAAATGCGCCTCCAATGGCATTCATAAACAAAAAAGCCAGAGATAACAATATGGCAAAGTAAATGTAAGTAAGCTTACTTCGCAGTGCTGTTCGTATTTCGAAATTAATGATCTGTAGTATCATAACGATTGTAGTTTGAGTTAGATTAATTAATTGCGAATAGCTGTGAAGTATACATCTTCCAGACAAGCAGATGATTTGTCAAATCCATCTCCTGGATGTTCTTCATCAAAAACATGTACCAGTGGTTTTCCTGAATTCAGGTGAGAGTAAATAACGTTATAGGTTTGTGTTACTTCATTCAATTCAATTTTATCAATGCGCTTGGTCCATATCTTTCCTTCAAGTTGAGCGGTAAGATCTTCAGGTCGTCCCTGAAGAATTAATTCCCCATTGTTTATAATGGCCATATTGTTACATAGATCACTAATATCTTCAACAATATGAGTGGATAGGATAACGATTTTTTCATCACTGATATCACTTAATAAATTATTGAACTTTACACGTTCGGCAGGATCGAGCCCCGCTGTTGGCTCATCTACAATGATTAGTTTAGGATCACCGAGTAAGGCCACTGCAATTCCGAACCGTTGCTTCATTCCACCCGAAAACGTATGTACACTCTTCTTTCTGTGCTGATACAGGTTCACAAGGTTGAGCAGATATTCAACACTATCCTTTCTGTCTTTCTTATTCACAATACCTTTTAATAAAGCATAATGACTCAATAAATCCTGAGCGCTTATTCGAGGATAAACTCCGAATTCCTGAGGAAGATAGCCCAATACTTTTTTTACTTCATCAGGCTGATTCAATACATCAATATCGTCCAATTTAATGCTTCCTTCATCAGCTCGTTGCAAAGTTGCAATGGTTCGCATTAAAGAGCTTTTTCCGGCCCCGTTTGGTCCCAGCAGGCCAAACATTCCATTTCCTATTTCCAACGACAACTGGTTTAGGGCTTTTACCCCATTGGGATAAGTTTTTGAGAGATTATCTATTTTTAATATCATGACTTGTTTATTTGGTTTTTGAATTATTTGAAATATTTATCAGGGCATTACTCTGGCATCATGTCTTCCATGTGCTCTTCGGTAAGGTCCATCAGTTGTTCCTCAGTTACTTTTTTGTATCCTTCAGGTGTGACTAATAAAGATTCATCGGCAGCATTTTGCTCTATACCTTTAAAGATGTAAGAGATTTTCTCACTTTCTAACTCTAAAACCATTCCGGGCACCTGAAGCAGACCCATTGGTGAGAAATATGCCGGAAGATCTTCACAATACCAGATAATCATTGTTTCATCTTTATTTATTTTCATTTCAGCCGACTTACAATTGTATCTTCCAATTTCCTTTGTGTTATCTAAGAATTTAATTTCTTCTTTAGGATCAAATATCGATTCGGTGTAGAATTTTTCTTCTCCCAGGTTTGTGAAATTTTTCGTTGTCTTATTATTAATATCCAAAAGAATATCCTGTGATGATGAACTGATTTGAATACCGCCTTTTTGTTCCGATTTTATTTCTTTGATACGAGCTACTCCATCCTTATAATGCAATTCAAGGTTATTAGAAACAAATTCTGGTATAAAGGCTTTCATAGCTTTTTGTGCCCCTGATAGATTTGCGTGAACATTAATCTTCTGTTCATACTTAATGATGGCATTTGTAAAATCCTGAGCTGATAAGGTCATTGTTCCTAGAACTACCATTAGTGTTATTATTGCTTGTCTTGTTTTCATACTTTTCAATTTTAGTTTTAAACTTTTTTCTTTTTGATTGTTTCACTCACAAACCTACTAATCAAATCTTCCTCTCAATGTTATCCAATGGTTATCTAGTGTTAACGAGTGTTAACACTTGTTGTGAATAGAAAATGTTCAGTACTTTTATCAAAGAATTCGAGTTCAATGAAAAAACTACGCTTCATATTTATACTGATGTTCATTCCTATTATAGGGGTGATCACTTTTCAGGTTTATTGGATCATTAATACCTATCGAATTAATGAGGAACGATTCGAAAAAGATGCCCGCAGTGCTTTGGTTGAAGCCATCCAGAATGATTTGATAGAAAAAACCAAAACCAATATGGATGAGATGGATGGTTCGAGTATTATATTGAGTCCGAATTTTGTGGATACCGAAGAAGAGGGAATCGATCAATTGCTCAATATTCTCGGAAACAGGGATTCATTGGAGGCGGATAATGTGACCATACAAATTACCGGAACGGATTCATTGCCACCAGGTCTTGTAACCGAAGAGTATTCTCATTTAAATGATACCACCATTATAGTTAGCACCACTGAGGGATTCAATCTTACAGAATCATCATGGCAGGATATGATAACCCGGGTAGTTTCTGAAATGGTAGGACATCAATATCATCTTCAATCCATCGATAGTTTGTACACGTTGTCATTAAGCTCCAGAGGAATTGAAACAAGTTTTGAGATGGCTTTGTATAAGCAGGGGCAGATGATTGATGCGACGATTGAGGATACGCTTCTTTTCAAGAATCCGGATCTAGTCTCAGAGATCGGGAAATTGTATTCGGAAGGTCCACAGGTACGAGTTGTCTTGCCCGGGAAGGCACGTTTTCTACTGTGGAACATGTGGCTTACCCTGAGTACGTCGTTTCTGTTGGTTGTGATTGTTGTGGGAAGTTTTATTTATATGCTTTCTGTTATTCTTCGCCAGAAGAAACTTTCGGAAATGAAGAACGATTTTATCAGTAATATGACTCATGAGCTGAAGACACCCATTTCTACGGTTTCGGCTGCTGTTGAGGCTATGCAGAATTTTGGAGTTTTGGATGATGCTGAGAAAACCGGGAAATACCTAATTATCTCCAAGCATGAATTGAACCGCCTGAACTCGATGGTTGAAAAGGTTTTGGATATTTCTGCTTACGAAAAGAATAAAGTAACACTGAATAAGGAGCCTCTGGTGTTATCGCAACTACTGTCAGATACTATTGAACGTTTCAGGGTAAGGCAGGATGCCAACCTGACCATCGTTAATGAGTGTAGCGATACTATCGAGATCTTTGCTGATAGGATGCATATTCAGAATCTGATAAATAACCTGCTCGACAATGCTATAAAATATTGTGACCGTCAGCCGGTTATTTATGTTAAATGCAAACGAGAAGGTAGCATTGCCGAATTCAGGATCAAGGATAACGGTATTGGTATAAATAAGGAAAATCAAAAACATATTTTTGATAAATTTTACCGTGTGCCTTCCGATCATATGCACCAGGTTAAAGGTTTTGGTTTGGGATTGAGTTATGTGAAGCATGTGGTGGAACGTCATGACGGAACAATCTCATTAAATAGTAAGCCTGGACAAGGAACTGAATTTATCATTCAAATACCTCTAGCAAATGGATAAGATCAAAGTATTATATGTGGAGGATGAGGAAGCCCTCGGAATGATAGTTATGGAGAGTATGGAGGTTAGAGGTTTTGAGGTGTTATTCTGTAAAAATGCAAAAGAAGCCTTACATGCTTTCAAAACCAAGTCTCCGGATATTTGTGTGCTGGATGTGATGATGCCCGGAATGGATGGCTTTGAACTGGCAAAAGAAATCAGACAACAGGATCAGAAGATTCCATTAATATTTCTTACTGCCAAATCACAAACCAAAGATGTGGTGAAAGGTTTTGAATTGGGAGCCCACGATTACATAAAAAAGCCTTTTAGTATAGAGGAACTCATCGTAAGAATGCAGTCCATAGTCCGTCGTGAAAAAACTACTCCTGAACCAGAATCTACTACAACAGAATTTGCAATTGGTGATTATTATTTTAATTTCGAAAAGCAAACACTGGTTTTTGATCGAAATGAGAGAAAGCTCACCCATCGCGAAGCCGAAATTCTGAAAATGCTTTGCGAAAATAAAAACCAGGTACTTGAACGAAATACGGTTCTTTTAAAACTTTGGGGTGACGATAGTTTTTTTAATGCACGTTCAATGGATGTGTTTATCACCAAATTGCGTAAATACCTTATAAAAGATTCCCGCATTGAGATCGTGAATGTACGTGGAGTTGGGTATAAGTTGATAGGGTAGAGCATGAGTTTGATAAATATGTAAATTACTAATAAAGCAACCTTAATTGTTTGTTAAATATTACTTCTTATATTTGCTTGTCTATATTAATGTTTGATTATTCTGTAGCGATATTTAGTTTATTCATTATAGATGGTTATCATCATTGCTAATCAGGTGTTTGCGAAACATTGCTGATTTGTCTAAAAATTTTATCTTATGAGGTCTGATCTAATTCTAGTGGCATTGTTGCTGTCTTGCTTTCTTGGGTTTTCACAAAATGATGTTCGTGATAAACTGAACTCTAAGTCTATACCAAATTGGGTTAATAGGATTGGGGTAAGTAAATCGATGGCTGTTAATGATTATGAGGATCATGGTGAGGCTTCATATTTACTGGTTGATCATCAGACAAATTTTATGACAGAAGAGGCATATCATAAATTTGCGATACGATTGAATAATGAAAGTGGTGTTCAAAATAATTCGGAGCTTTGGTTTAGTTTTGATCCATCATATCAGGAACTAAGTATCCATTCAATACAAATTATTCGAGACGGGAAGTCGATTGATTGTCTGAATCTAAATAAAATCGAATTGGTCCGTAATGAAAAAAATGCTGACCGTTTTATTTATGATGGATTGTATTCTGCTATGATGATTCTGGAAGATATCCGAATTGATGATATATTAGTTTATGAATACACTACCAAAGGTAGAAATCCACTATATAATGATTTAGTTATGGGTGAATACCAGTTCACATTTAATGTGGAAATTGTTAGATATCATATTTCTTTCTTGATTGATGCTGGTAGGGAAATATATAGTAAGAACTTTAATAATTGCCCCGATCCGGCTATTCATCAAATAGGACAAACGACCATGTATGAATGGGATTTATCGAATATAGCCCCTGTTTATGTTGATAGTGATGTACCTGGCTGGTATCATGTGTATGCAACGTATTACATATCTGAATTTGAATCATGGTCTGAAGTGGTTGAATGGGCTTCAGAACTTTATCCTTTTTATGAAAGTTATGATATTCACCTTTATAGAGTCGTAGAAGAAATTGCTGGGCGTGGTAGTAAAAAAGAACAAGTGCTAAATTTGGTCCGCTTTGTGCAGAATGAAATAAGATATTTAGGGATTGAATCTGGAGTGAATGGTATGAAACCTAACCCTCCTGTGGAGGTTTTAAATCAAAGATTTGGTGATTGTAAGGATAAATCATATTTGTTGGTTACCATGCTAAGAGTGATTGGCATAAAGGCTGATGTAGCATTAGTAAATACATATTTAAAGAAATATGTGGCTAATCAGCTACCAAGTCCTTTTGCATTCAATCATGCGATAGCTAAATTTCAACTTGAAGGAATTGATTATTGGATTGATCCTACATTATCTCAGCAAGGAGGTAGTCTAGATAATAGTTATTTTCCTGATTATGGAAAAGCTCTAGTTTTGAGTAGCGATTATAATTCACCAATTGATGTAGAGGGGACTGATAAAGAAAGAATTGAAATAAGGGAGTTATATTATGCCAGAGATAGTGTTACAGCTATACAATTTACTGTTAGATCTAGGTATTTCGGTAGTGAGGCAAATAATATGCGAAGTTCATTTTCTAATACACCTCTTGATAAATTGAAAAATCACTTTCTGGATTACTACAGTACTTATTATCCAACGATTAAGATGAAAGAAAATGGTTTGATCGTAAAAGATGATAAAAATAACAATATCCTTTCAATTGAAGAGTATTATGAGATACCGGATGCCTGGAGTAAGATGGATGCAACGAGTAATGAGTTATATTTTCAATTTGAAACCGTTAATTTGGTAAATTTTCTATCCGATTCTCAAGATCGTTTAAGAAAAATGCCATTACAAATATACTACCCGATTGAAATAGACTATCAGATTGAATTAACAATGCCACTCCATAAAAATATTACAGTTGACCAATCGCATAAAGAGATCATAAGTGAAGGATTCCGTTTTACGAAAGATGTTAAGGCAATTGGAAATACTGTACTTCATAAGTATAAATATATTGCATTGAAAGATTTTGTTGAAGCGGCAGATTGTGAAATATATTTCAAAAAGCTTGATGAGACTTATGAGCTCTGTGCTGATTTATATACATGGGGAATGGGGATTTCAGGATACAGAACAAATTGGTTGTTGGTTATTGTTCTGTTTTTTGTTTTTATTCCAGTAATAATGTTTTTGCGATATCTTTATAGATATAACAGATCCAATAATGTTAATTTGGGTGAAGATCCTATACCTATAGGTGGTTGGCTAGTTTTTCCTGTTATTGGATTAATAATCTCTCCATTTATTATAGGTTGGCAGATCTATAATATTGGTTTTTTTAATCTGAATCTTTGGGAAACGATCTTTTCGAGTACTGTATATGATTCAATGAGTGTGGCGATTCTTACCGGAGCTGAGGTGTTTTTTAATTTGTTATTTATTCTGATTAATATTTTTCTCGTAATCTTATTAGTTAAGAAAAGAAATATTTTTCCAAGAATTTTTATAGGTTATCAAACTCTATTTCTAATTGTGATTATTCTGGATGTGTATTTTAGTAATTTATTAATAGGAATGACCACCGCTGAAGAAAGTAAGTTGATAATCAGAGCTGTGGTTGGAGCGGCTATTTGGATACCCTATTTTTTAAAATCTGAACGAGTAAAGAAAACATTTGTTATGTCTTATGTCAATAAACCGATTAAAGGAGAATAGCTTTTCATGCTGATATTAATGAGCCACAGTAAGGTTTGAATAATTAGGTTGCCGCATGTTAATAATTGACATAATGTATCCTTGTCTGGTATAACTATAGTTCCGTTAACAAGGTATTAGTAAAAAAAAATGGACTAATCAGTGGGATCCAAGGGTGATATTTGATGTTTAATTTCAAAACTGATTCAAAAAAGCAACTAAATTTTCTTCCCTGTCGATTCCCAGTTTTTTTCTTAATCTGGAACGGGCAACCGTTATACTATTAGTGGTTTGAAAGGTTATTGCTGAGATTTCCTTGGTTGACATATTTAATTTAAGAAATGCACAAAGCTTACGCTCATTAGGGGTTAGATTTGGGAATTTCCCATTCAGATTTTCATAAAAATCATTGTGGACTTGCTGAAAGCGAATTTCAAATTCTTCCCAAACCTGGGTTTCGGCATTTCGTTGCAACTCTCCAATCAGTTCACGAATGGAACTCTGATTTTCCTTAGTGAATTTTGTTTTATGGATTAATAGCCTTTCTGCAATGTTTGAAATAAACTCATTCTTTTTCACCAAATACAAAACATTTGAAAAAGAATGAGTTTATTTCAAACATTGCAGAAAGGCTATTAAAATAAACTCATTCTTTTTCACCAAATACAAAACATTTGTGGTGAGTTCTTTATTCTTTCCTTGGATCTCATGTTTTAAATTTTCTTTAGCAAGTTTAAGGTGCTTTCCTTCCAGTTCAAGGTGGTTTTGTTTTAGTCTGCTATGTTTGTTCTTATTTCTTAGAATGAAGAATAACAGAGCCCCACTAATAAAGATCAGGAAAGTAATTCCTGAAAACATTTTAATTTGGAGAATCCGTTTTTCCTTTAAAGCAAGCTCCTTTTGCTGTTCAATTTCCTTATCTCTTTGTTTTTTAAGAAACTCGTATTCGAATTCGGTACGAGCGATGTTTTTCGATGTTTCCTGGTTGAACAAACTATCAGAAAGACTTTTGAATTTCTTATGGTAATCTAGTGCTTTTTCAAATTCGTTATTTTTTGAATAAATGGTGGCAAGACTTTGTACTGTAATTATTGCTGATCGGTAAACTTTTTGATTTTCGGATAAGACCAGCGCTTTATTCAGATATGTAATGGCTTTGTTATTATCCTCAAGCATAGAATAATAACTACCCAAATTATTATAAACCTGAATCAATCTGCTGGTGTCTTTCAGTTTTATCCAGGTTTCTTCTGCTTTTTTGTAATACAAAGAAGCATAATCGTACTCCTTCAGGTTCATATGGATAATCCCTAGGTTATTACTGATAATGGCTATGAAGTATTTATCATCAATGTTTTGACTAAGCTCTAGTGCTTGCAAAAAAGTTTGCTTCGCTTTCGGATATTCATTTTCATTAATATATACAGTTGCAAGATTATTTAAAATGATGAGATACCTCCTGGTGCTATAATGCTCTGAGTTTCTTTGTTTAAGTTCGTTAAGAAGATCAATGGCTTCAAAAATGTGATCCAGCGCATCCTGGCTTTTACCTAAATCATTATAGCATAAAAATAAATTATTGCTGTTCATAATCCTCCGGTAGATGATCAAATCTTCAATTGTATCTGTTTTTTTATGATCCAGATAGAATTTATTTTTATAATAATATTCAAGGGCATGATCAAATTCTCCAAGATGCTGATAAATATTGGCTGTAGCCTGATTTATCTGGCTGTACCAGTTCAAAGAATCTACCTCTAATCCATCTTGTCTGGCTTGGTTAATATATTCAAAAGCGATGTCTGGTGAAGTGCTTTTATAGGCTGTAGCAATTTTTAAAGAAAGGTTAATCTTGATAGTGTCAACTGTTTCGTTTGCATACAGTTGTTTTAAGCTGTCGATTTGCTCTGATTGGGCAAATAATCCTTGAGAAACGAAAAAAAGATGAAATAGAAAAATACGATTAACAATGTGTTTCATCTCGCCTAATTTAGTGTTGGTTTGTTAGAGTTTTGGGTTTGGACTTAAAACTGACTTAGATAAGCAACCAGATTTTCATCCCGGTCAATGCCCAGTTTTTTTCTCAGACGAGAACGTGCTACAGTAATACTGTTAGGAGTCTGGAAAGTAATAGCTGAAATATCCTTTGTTGTCATATTCAATCGAAGAAAGGCGCATAGCTTCCTTTCATTGGGCGATAAATCAGGATATTGTTTATTCAGCTTCTCATAAAAGTCATGGTGTACCTGCTGGAAACGTACTTCGAATTCTTCCCAAACGGTGTTTTCAGCATTCATCTGTAATTCACGTACGATTTCCTGAACGATTTGTTGATTCTCCTTTTTAAATCCGGATTTTAGCCTCAACAGTTTTTCTGCAATGTTGGTGATGAATTCATTCTTTTTTACCATGTACAATACATTGGTAGCTAGTTCTTTGTTTTTGTGATCCAGCTCAATTTCCAGATTGTCTTTCTCAAGTTTCAAGTGTTTACTCTCCAATTCAAGATGATCATGTCGAAGGCGTGCATGTTTTATTTTATTCCATTGCAGAACAGCTAACAGGCCAATGATGATCACCGAAAGAATGGAAATACCCGCAACCATCTGACTTCTTAAAACTCTTTTTTCTTTAGCTGCTAGTTCTTTTTGTTGAATCAACTCCAACTCCTTCTCTTTTAGGTAAAATTCATACTGCAACTCAGTACGGGTAATATTTCTTACTTTCTCCTCATTAAGCAGACTATCAGATAATTGTTTGAAAAGTTTATGGTTTTCAAAAGCCAATACATAATTTTTTTCCATTTCATAAATCATGGTGAGCATTTGTGAAGCAAAAATTGCCGATTTGAGCATATTATGCTTTTGTCCCATTTCTTGTGAAATTTTCAGGTATTTAATCGCATTTTCTGGATCATCAGTCTTGATATAATACTTTCCAAGATTATTACAAATTTGAATGTATCCCAATGTATCATTGGTTTCCTTCCGAAGATTATAGGATTTCTCGTAATAACTGTATGCCTTATCATACTTCTCTTTTTCAATATTGACTATACCAATATTATTATAGAGTACACCAAAAACCTTTTTATCATTCAGGATGTAGTTTAATTCCAACGCTCTGAAATAGATCTCTTCCGCTAAATCAAGATCTTTGGTTTCAAGGTAAATACCGGCAAGATTATTTAAAATCGAAATATGTTTTTTTGTGTCATAAAACTTTGATTTACGATTCTTTAAATCTTCAACAATTTCTTTTGCTTTCAACGCATATGGTAGGGATTCTCTATACTTAATAATATTGAAATAAAGAATTACGATATTATTATAAGTATCCATTAACTGTGCTTGCAAATGGTCACTTTTTGTCTCTTTCAACTTTTCTTCGATAAAATATCGGGCTTTGTAGTGGTATTCTAAGGCTTTGTCATTATGATCGAGAAACATTTGTATCTGACCTTGAATGTTGCTATAGATTCCAAACCAGTAGATTGAATCCAGATTTTCAGCTTTGGTTAGAGCCAGATTAGCATAATAATGGCATGAATCGATGGATATTTTCACATATTCACTGGAAATCGTCAATAAATGTCTTACTTGGGTAGAATCATTATCAGTCTTTTGATATTCTACCTTTAGACTATCAATCAATGAAGTCTGACTGTATCCGGTATTAATAGTATATAAGCTTAATAAAAATACAACTAGTAGGGTCCTAATCTTCATTTTAATCTGTTTGCTACAAAAATAGGAATAATATGGCTCTCAACAAATTTAGTATTTTATAGGAATGTTTAGGGGCGTGTTTAATGGGTTGAGAAGTAGTGGTTAAGCGGTGGTTTCAAAAGTAATTATTCTTTAACTATCGATTGTGAAAATAGTTTTTAGGTGTAAAAATATAACACTGAGTTAAAAATAAGTGCTATTTATTGAATGATGTTGAATATAGTTTGAGTGTATAAATATACATTTAATATTCAGTCGCTTTTCATCTTTTATATATCGAAAAGAATGAGTAATTTAGAAAAAATGCAATTTTTTTAGATTGTTTTATGATTCGCTATATACATATTATACTTATTATTTTGCTAACATCGAGTTCTCTATTAGCTCAAAATAATTTCACACTTCAACTTGCCAAAGTTGATTTATTGGAAAATGATACTGTGTTTGCTTTTGGAACTGATTGGAGATATCGACCTGGTGATTCATTGATTTGGGCCTCTCCGGATTATAATGATTCTAAATGGGATACACTGAATATTGCCTTTACAGAGCAAGATCTGACTTCAACCCCTTGGACTGGGATTGGTTGGTTTAGAAAGAAAATACATACAGACACCATTTTGGACATTCGACCATTTACTTTTGACTTTTATGGTATCGGAGCATTCGAGATTTTCCTTGACGGAGAGCTTATTCACAAAGAAGGGAAAGTTGGTAGTTCAGCAGAAAATGAAGCAGTTGCTTTCAGAACAAAGTTCAATAAGCTCATTTTAAATTTTCAATTTGATAATCATGATAATCATGTATTAGCTGTACGCATGTCAAATCATCATGCATTGGAAACTGATTACCTGGAACATGGTGGTTGGATTGGTATGGTGCCTTTATTGTATATAAAAAACAGCCTTGACCATCAATATCAAATATTAAGGTATAATAAAAAGGTGGCAAATAATATTCACTTTTTCATTGGTTTTATTGCTGTGATGTTTATTCTTCACCTCATTATCTTTATATTTAATCCATCTGTCAGGGATAATCTATATTTCATATTATTTATTATCCTGTTATCGACAACCCCCATTCTGAGCCTCTACCTCAATGAATTATCAGCTATAGAAGAGTATTTCTTTTATCATTCGCTTTACATAATGAATAACCTGGTAATGGGGGTTATGTTACTTCGGTTCATGTATTCAGTGTTCTATAAAAAGGTGCCTTTAATTTTATGGTTATTATCAGGTGCTATATTGCTATATGTACCGGTATCTTTTGTTCTATTTGGAAATCTGATTAATGCAACCAATGCTCGTTTTACTCATTTCTTTTATGCAATTCTAGCTGTAGAAATGACCCGGTTAATCATTGTTTCGATTAGAAAGCGTAAGAAAAATTCATGGATTATTGGGATTGGAGGCTTATTGTGTGTGGCAATAATCTTTTATGTTATAGCATGTGATATCTTGTTTAAAACCTATATCATGGAATATAGCGAATATCTGGGCTTCTTGTTTTATCTGATATCCATGTCTTTTTATCTTGCTCTTGAATTTGTGAATTCTCAGAAAACAAGGCATTTAGCAATTGTTTCGGCACAAGCCAAAGGCCAGTTTTTAGCTAAGATGTCACATGAGTTGAGAACTCCCATGAATGCCATCATTGGTTTTACCGATTTAAGCCTGAATACCCATTTAGATAAAAAGCAAAGAGGATATTTGAAGAAAATTGATTATTCAGCAAAATCACTGTTGGGAATAATCAACGATATATTGGATTACTCTAAACTTGAAGCCAGAAAACTTTCTCTTGAGGAGAGAGAATTCGACCTGGAAGAGTTGATAAATTCCATTTTGAATTCTTTTAATTATCAATCTGCTATTAAGGGAAATGAACTTATATGTGATTTAGAAAAAGATGTTCCATTTTCGCTGCAAGGTGATTCGATGAGGCTCGAGCAGATCCTCAATAATTTGTGTGGAAATGCTGTGAAATTTACTGATAACGGAATGGTGTTGGTTCGTGTTTCCATGATGGAATCAAATGATACTTCGGTCATGCTCCAATTTGATATTCAAGACACGGGGATTGGAATGACTAATAATCAGCTTGAGCATGTTTTTGAATATTTTACTCAGGCAGAAACTGACACAACCCGAAAGTATGGAGGTACAGGTCTGGGCTTGGCTATTACCCGGGAACTTGTTCAGTTAATGGGAGGGGAACTTCATGTTGAAAGTGAAGTTGGAAAAGGGACTAAGGTTTCTTTCAAGATCTGGTTTCCCTTGGCTGCTAGTAACCGCCGCGATAAACTGACATTTGAGTATTGCCCTGAAAATACTCATATACTAATCTGTGATGCAAATGAAACCAGATCGAATATACTTAAAAGGTCTTTGTTAGAATTTCAGATAAAAGATATTGAAATTTGCCAAGGTGATAAATTTGAAGAAAAGCTGAAAGGAATCTCAACTGTACAACATTTAATAATTTTAGCTGATGCAGAAATGCCAAACTTTGATATTAACAATATCAATAAAATAACAAATAAACTACCTGATAGTGCCCGTATGGATATTATTGCGATTAGGCCAAATATCAGGTCAGATTTCGATGTTAGTGTAAGTGCATGTTGCTCAGCTGTGCTAGAACAACCTGTTTTACCCACATCTTTATTTAATTCAATACATGAAATCCTTTTTAAAAAAGAATCGAAGGAGCCATTTGTAGAAAGAAATACGTTAAAAGGGGCTAAGAAACAATTTGTAGGACGAGGATCTATTCTTTTAGTGGAGGATAATGAAACCAATCAACAGATGGCCTTTGAATTACTTAAATTGTCGGGATTTGATGTGGATGTTGCCTCCAATGGAAGAGAGGCCATTCATAAAGTTAAAACCTCTGGGAGTCCATCAAAATATGATTTGATACTGATGGATATTCATATGCCTGAAACAGATGGGATTGAAGCTACAAGGAAGATAAAGCAGATGAATGCTTATAGTGAATTGCCTGTAGTGGCAATGACTGCCGACGTTTTTAACACTGTCAGGCAAAAGTGCATGAATGTGGGAATTGTTGACTTTATCTATAAACCAATTGATCCAAAAAAGGTAATAGAGGTTGTAAAAAAATGGGTAGTTCAAAAGCAATCTGATGCAAAAATTAAACGCAAGTCAGAACATGATCCACTATTGTTTGAAATGCCTGAAATTGCAGGTGTTGATACAGATATGGGGCTAATGCGTATCGGATTCAACCAGAAGTTATATCTGAATATTTTGAAGGGCTTCCACCGAAAGCAAAAGCATATTGTATTCGATATTCCTAAAGCAATTAGGGAGAATGATTACGAATTGGCATACATGCTTACTCATACTCTAAAAAGTGCATCTGGAAACATTGGAGCAGAAGGCGTATTCAAAGCAGCACAAAGACTTGAGATTGATATTAAAGAAAGACGTATTGATCATATATATGCAGCATCGGATGAATTGATCAGAGAAACTACAGTTGTTATTGATTCCTTACATAAACTATTTAGTCACATTATAATTGAAGATAAGCCACAGGTGAATACAGAAATACTTCAGAGGTACATCAGAGATCTTGAAAAATGTTTAATGCAATCGGATCCGGAAGCAATCGATTACCTATTGAAGATTGGGGAGATTGTTGATGAGAATGAGATGTTTAGAAAATTGGAAACACATGTGAGTGAATTTAATTTTGAGAAGTCTCTTTTGATTTTGGACGAATTTAAAAAGTACTACCATTTTTAATTGGGATTATGAAAAAAGAAATAAGTGATACAATCATATTGATAGTCGATGACTCCCCGGATGACATAAAAGCTCTTTCCGGCTTATTGCGACCATATAAGAAAAAAGCCGCTCTTAGTGGAAAAGAGGCTATTAAAATGAGTCTGGCTGATGATCAACCTGATATAATTTTACTTGATGTTTTAATGCCTGGACAATCAGGATATGAAGTATGTGAAGAATTGCGCCATCACTATAAAACAAAAGATATTCCGATTATTTTTATTAGTGCAAAATGCGAAAAGGAAGATGTTTTAAGAGGTTTTGAAGCTGGAGGTCAGGATTATATTACCAAGCCATTTGATGCACGTGAACTACTTGAGCGTATTAATATGCAACTCAAGTTGAAATCACAACAAGTTGCAATTAAGTCAATGAACGAGATATTGGAACAAAAAGTTAGAGATCGAACCAAACAGCTTGAGGAAGCAAATAACGAATTACAGGTCCTGGCAGAAGCAAAAAATAATTTCTTGCTTATGATTAGTCACGAGTTGAGAACTCCCCTGAATGGAATAGTTGCTGCTACCCGCCTGATGAATGATCTGGTCATAGATAATTTTGAGTTTTCTGAGTATATGGATTTATTGAGGATTTCGGTAGAGCGTTTAGAGCGCTTTACTCTAACAGCATTAACAATTACCCAACTACAAACCAATATTTATAAGTTAAATAGAAAAGGATTCTCCGTTGATAAATTGGTTGATGATTGTATTGATTTGATAGTATACAAAGCTAATCAGAGGAATATTAAAATTAAAAAGTCGATCTCTAAAGAGGTAGAAATACAGGTCGATAGAGAATTGGTTCGACGGGTTTTTACCAGTGTGTTGGAAAATTCTGTTAGATTTAGCCCTGAAAATGAGGTGATACTAGTAAAGGCAACCAAAAGAAAAGATCAAGTTCTTATTGAGTTTAAAGACAATGGTTCAGGGTTCAGTCCATCAGCACTAAATAATTTGTTTAAGCCCTTTAGCTATCATGAAATTCACGTAGATGATAGTTTGGGCTTGAGTTTAAGGGCTGCACAACTTATAATGAAAGCCCATGATGGTATTATTGAGATTGAAAATATTCCTGAGGGAGGGGCCTTGGTACGACTGACCTTTATTGATGAGTAATTTGCATTATTATTTTAGATATTTATTGTTAGAAATTATTAATCTTCTAATTTTGTATCAAAAGCAATAAATTTCGTTTGAAACCTATGGGTGATTTTATTTCTGTTGATGGTATCTGGGCTTATTCAGAAGAGTTTGATTTTGGTAAAACTGACGGCAAAATTGTTCTCAAACAAGCCGGTAATAGTATAAAAGGAATTGCAAGCCTTACTGAAACTGACCTGAAAGGATGTTCCACTTTTCTTGAAGAAGTAATTGAAGGTGAGATTAAGGGTAATAAGATTATATTTCATGGAATCTCATTTCAATCTGAGGATTTAAATTTCGATCAAACGTATAATCTGGATAATTGGGAAGGATACATTACCGATGAATCTAAAATTGTTGGTCATACCTATGATCAGGACAATATATGTGGTGTTTTTGTGATGACAAAACTCTCAGATTAACCCAACTATCACAGTCGTACTTTATCGGACAGTCATGAAATTTTATGAACACCTGATTTAAATGTTCTTGTTGTATAACCACTTAGAATTCACAGTATAAAGCATTGTGGCACCAGTTTTGAACCTTTTGCTAATCTAAATTGTAGCAAATGAGCCCGGTAATTTTGGAATATAAAGGGATCGGATTAAATCAAATGGAAGGGAAAGAACTCCTTAATCGCTTTGATACGAAATTTTTGATGCCTAGAGATAGTCTTTCCGAAATTCTGAATGAAGCAAAAGAAAATTACGATATTCTGGAAATCAACGGAAAGCGTTTGTTAGCATATCATTCGAGATATTTCGATACTTCCGATTACAGGATGTATCATCATCATCACAATGGTAAACAAAATCGGTATAAAATTAGAATCAGAACTTATGAGGATACCGAAGAGGTATTTGCAGAGGTTAAGTTTAAGAATAATAAGGGAAAGGTTTTTAAGAAACGACATCAGTTAATTGATAAAAACGATTCCACTAAGGAGATAAAACAGTTCATTAATGAACATTCTCCCTATGATCCCGAATTGCTAGAGGAAAAATTACAAGTTCGTTATCAACGTATAACACTGATTCATAAAAAAATAAATGAACGAATTACCTTAGATTTTAATTTGTGTTTTTCCTCAGAATTTGGAATTAAAAAAATCCCATCAGCTGTTATTGTGGAGGTTAAACAAAAAAGACCCTTTGCAGATTCTGATTTTATTTCAATATTGAAACTCAGGAATTTTCATTCTGTAAATTTTAGCAAATATTGCATCGGAGCTGCATTGTTGGAAGACAACTTGAAAAAAAACAATTTTAAATTCAGAATTTCTGAATTGGCCAATTACCAATATTGATATGATGTTATTATTTCAATTATCAGACCCCATAAGTACGTTACCTACAAATAGTTTTGTAGACTTTTTAATTCGTTTCTTCTTTAACCTGTTGATAAATTTTATTATCATACGTTTTGTTTATTATCCCAATGCGAAACGTTCTGAGTATGTATTTACTTATTTTCTAATCAGTTCGATAGTCTTTTTATTGTCTTTTCTTCTCCAAAGTGTTGAAATCCAACTCGGATTTGCACTTGGATTGTTCGCTATATTTGGAATAATACGGTATCGAACAACCACCGTCCGTATCAAAGAAATGACCTATCTGTTTTTGGTGATCGGTGTGTCTATTATTAATGCATTGGTAAACGGGATTGTACAACCCTTGCATCTTGGGCTTATCAATTTGTTTATTATAATAATAGCAGCAGGTGCAGAATATTTTTGGAGAAGAAATACCTATGCAGTTAAAAGCATCACTTATGAGAAAATTGATAATATCAAACCCCGAAACCATGAGATATTAATACAAGATTTAAAAGAACGCACGGGACTGGATATTGTCAAAGTAGAAATTGGAGCGATTGATTTTCTTAAAGATGTTGCTCAACTCAAAGTGTATTACAAAACAGAAGACCCAAATATTGATTATTTTCCAGAAGATTAATTGTTTGTAATTCATTAGATAGGATTCATATAATTATATTTTTATTTTTACTGATTCGTAGTATTATTAATCTGAATACGATAGTTCGATGCAGAAACAAGCAATCAGAGGAGTAGTTCTGTTGTGCATGCTATTTATAATAGCTTTAGGTTCTTCAATAGCCCAGGTTGAGGATGGCGAATTCAAGGGGAAACCTTTATTTCAGTCAGATGAAGTTCTGCATCTAAGAATTGAAGCCGATTTTAAAAAGGTCTTTTCAAATCATGATGACTCAACTTATTTCACTGCACAGATTCAATTCGATGATGGTGTTGGTGATAACAAAAGCATGGATATTAAAGTACGTACACGTGGTAATTACCGGCGTAAAAAGAGTACATGTTCATTTGCACCTCTTCAAATTAAGTTTCCAAAAAAGAAAACAAAAAATACTGTTTTTGAAGGTCAGAGAGCTGTGAAATTAGTTACTCATTGTCGTAAGTCTGGTGGATATGAGCAGAATACTATTATTGAATATCTGATATATAAAAGCTTCAATTTATTATCAGATTCCTCGTTACGGGTACGGCCAGTAATAATTAATTATGTGTTTAATGGAAGGAAGAAAGATTCGGTAGAACGTTTTGCCTTTTTTATTGAACGCCCCAAGCATTTAGCTGAGAGGTTGTCAGGTCGCTTGATCAATGCTAAATACGTTCATCCCGATAGTACGGACTATGAACACATGAACTTGGTTGATATGTTCCAGTTTATGATTGGTAATACGGATTATTCTGTTTATAATATGCATAATATTAAATTGGTTTCAGTTGATCCTTTTAAACCTCCCGTAGTTATTCCCTATGATTTTGATTGGAGTGGAATTATTTCAGCTTCCTATGCACGACCTAATCCATTGTTTGAGATTGATAACGTTTCAGTCAGGTTGTATCGGGGGTTTCAACGATCGAAGGAGGAACTTGATCATACAATTGGTTTGTTTAACAGGCATAAAAAGGCTATTTATAATCTATATGAATCAAACCTCTATTTGAACAAAAACGAAAAGAAACGTGTAATTAATTATATGGACCAATTTTATTATATCATTAATGATCAGAAAAAATTGGAAAAGAATATTATTCAGTCTGCTAGAATAGATCATTAGGATAAATTGTATGAAATGTAAAATATTCAGAGAGTTGCGGTTTGTGCTTTTGGTGTTGTTGATAGGATGTATTAAAATCCTCGGAGCAATGGATATAAATGATAAAAATGTTATTAAGGCGATTAAGACTGATAATATTTTATTACTTAATGAGTTTATCGCCCCTCTCGATGATGTTAATAATTATACCTATGACGGATTACCATTACTATTTTATGCGATTAAATATGAGAGTAATAGATCTTGTAAATTATTGTTGCGTATGGGGAGTGACCCCAACAAGCTTATCGATGGATATCCTGCTTTATTTTGGGCGGCCCGGTATGATACGTGGCGAATAGCCCGCCTTTTGATTGAGTTTGGAGCAGATGTGAACTATAAAGACAAGAAAAATAATTCCTTACTAATTCATGCCGCTAAGATGGATCGCCTCGATATATGTAAAATTCTAATCGATAGGGGGGCCAATCTTTATCATGAAAACAGAAGGGGAAAAAGTGCTGTCGATTATGCAATCTTTCATGACCCTCCTTTTGTAAAGGAATATATGGAGTCAGTTTCAGATCAGATCATTTATCAGGATACAGTTCCTTCGATGCAGGATGGTCCATATTTTTATTGGGAAAATGAGACTGAGGTAATTCAGGTGTATTATCAAAGGACCCATCTAAATAATTTTTCACGTTTGTTTGAAACTACGATTGATGTAAAAAATGAAACGCTCAAAGTTTCAGGCAAATTATGGGATTCCACTTCTTATCACATTCAACCAAACTATGAGGCATCTCCTGTTCATATTCAGACCGAGGGTAAGATACTTGCAGTTGGAGATGTACATGGGCAGCTTGATGCAATGAGAAAGTTGCTAATAAATAATCATGTAATTGATTCGTCTGATAATTGGTTGTTTGGTGATGGCCACCTGGTGTTTTTGGGGGATGTTTTTGATCGGGGAGATAAAGTAACTGAAAGTATTTGGTTTATTCATGAGTTGGAATATAAAGCTCATCAGGCTGGAGGAGATGTTCACTTATTATTAGGAAATCATGAGTTGATGGCCTTAACCGGAGATCATAGGTATCTGAATAATAAATATATCTATTTCAGTAAGTTCTTCTATGCTTATTATTATTTGTTTTATGGACCAAACACTGAATTAGGCCGATGGTTTCGTAAACAGAATGCCGTTATTACAATCAATGGGCACTTATTTTTGCATGCAGGAATATCACCAGCTATGGCAGCTAAAAATATTTCTTATGATTCAATCAACAAATTGATAAGAAAGTATATTACAGAGCGAAAGAACCCTCCGGTAGGTTCAATGGAAGAATTTGTTATAAGGGCTTATGGCCCATTGTGGTATCGCGGTTACGTGGAATTCCCAGGACAAATATTGGAAATAACACAATCTTTTATAGATAAATATTTGGAGATAAATAACCTAAAACGGATGGTAGTTGGACATAATGAACAGTATTCCATACAGGCTTTATTTGAAGGAAAAGTTATGGCTATTGATGTCCCATTTGATCGGCCGGGTATTATTCCACAAGGATTGTTGATTGATGATGATCGTTTATATAGGTGTTATTCCAACGGTAAGAAAGAATTAATTAAGAATAGCAATGCGAATTAATATTAGTATCCTCTTTGTAATCATTTCGTTTCAGTTTTGCAATGGGCAGGAAATGGAATTGTTTTCCAGCGAAGACCCCATCAATCTTACGATAAAATGGAATATTAACCGTTTCCTGAATAAGAATGAAAAAGAGGCCAAAAGATATAGCACCGTGGTCATTTATAATGATACGGTAGGGAAGAGGGTAAAAGTTAAAGCTGAGATCGAGAAAAGAGGGAATTTTAGAAGAAATCCGGAAAATTGTTCCTTGCCTCCCATTTCACTTCATTTTAATAAAAAAAATACATCATCTACTATATTTGATGGGTATAAAAAAATAAAGGTTGTTAGTAGATGTGATTTGCAGAATGAATACCTTGTTGCTGTTAAGAAAGAGTTACTCTGTTATAAAATCAATGAATTATTAAATCCATATTCGTATAAAACTCAAGCTGTAAATATTGAATATATTGATCGTTCTGGTAATTTAGGTCCCATGTTTTCTTTTGGTTTTTTAATTGAGCCAAAAAAACATATGGTCAAGCGAATAGGTGATCGGGAATGCAAAGATAAGGCCATTCCCTATTCTCAATTTAATCAGGATGCTTTGTTACGCTTTTTTCTTTTCCAACACCTTATAGGAAATACTGATTGGATGATTCAGGATAACCACAATGTGAAAATTGTAGAAAATGATTCAGTGAATGGCTTTATTCCTGTAGCATATGACATGGATCTTGCATACTTCTGTAAGGCACCCTATCTTTCTAAAGTGATTGGGGATAAGGAACTACCAATGGCATTTGGAGGGATTCCTATTCAAGGGACAATCGTACAAAGTGTAGTTAATGACATCATTGATAAGAGAAGTCAAATAGAGCTTCTCATTTCTAATTCATTGTTAATGAATGATCAAAAGCAGGAACTATTAAATATGATTGATGATTTTTATCAAAACCTGATAGATCCTGAATTCATAAAAATGATATCAAAATAATCTCATTTCTAATTTAAATAAAACTCATTATTCAACTGATCGGATCGTTTATTGATTTCAATAAGTAGTCGTATTTTGTTGATGAGATATCGCATACGTTTAGTGCTTTTCTCAAGCTTTATTAATTCAAACTTTTCCAACTCAGTTAATGATAGGTGCCTGGCAATTTCGAAGATTCCCGGTTGCTCCTGATCAGTAAATGTGGATTGAATTTCTTCATGTAATGATTCCTTGTAAGAATTAAAGGCTTCAATCAAAGGAATAATATCTCTAGGTTGACATGATGGTAGTATTTTTACTGTGGCTGTATCATATTGATTCTGGTTTTCGTTTTCATGAAGCATCTCAATATGAATAACCTTTAGGCCTTCCACCAGAATATCCATCGTTCCATCGGGGTAAGTGTTGGTTATTTCTTTGATACGAACAGTCGTTCCATAGGGATGCAATTCATCAATATGGATAAAAGGAATTCCAAAGAATTTATTATCGTTGAATGTATCGTTAACAAGTTTTTTATAACGTGTTTCGAATATATGTAATGATTCTGTTTCTCCTGGTAAAACGACCAGTGAAAGCGGAAACATGGGAATATCTATGGTTTTATTCAATTGCATGTACTTTTACTTATTTAACATACGGTATTCAGGAAAGTTTAAAATAATTACATCCATTGTCCTCCATAAGGTAAAAATGGCCATGGAATGCCCAGGAGCAGAATAATTAACGCGGCAAGGTAAAAGAAAAATATTTTCCGATGCCTTTCAACAGGATCATTTATTCGCTTACTTATACTATAGCCAACTGTAATCAGGGCAACTGATAAGATCATCATAAACGAATGTTCAATTGTGAAATATCTGAATAACTGAGTTTTGAACATGGCTGGAGTGAAGACAACTTTTGGACTCAGATAGTACAAGATAAAACCGGTAACCAGCTGTATGTGGAATAATATTACAGTAGACCTGTATAAGATATTATGTTTTTTCAGATAAGGGCCTTTTTTTCTCCATCCTACTATTGAAGTTATAACAGCAATTATTATTGCCATCAGTATGATCCATCTTAAACCGGAATGAGATTTCAGAAATGTGATATACATAGTTTCGCATTTTGTGTGATAAACGGATACTAATAGGCAAAGGTTCACGCTTGCTGTATGATTTTATTCCACTTTTTCACATTTAAGATCTTAGTTACATCTCTAAAATTCTTAAATTCATACACTAAAACTAAATTATTTAACTAAATAAACGATTCAAATCATGTATGCTATAGAACTGGAGCAAATCACCAAAGCTTTCGGAAAACATGTGGCTGTAGATAATCTTTCGCTTGCTGTACCCAAAGGAAGTACGTATGGATTTATAGGTCCCAACGGTTCCGGAAAGACGACAACCATTCGAATGATCATGAATATTCTTTACCCCGATGCCGGGAACATAAAAATTATGGGAAATGAACGAATGGGGCCACGTTTAGATAACATTGGATACCTTCCTGAGGAAAGAGGGCTTTATAAGAAAATGAAAGTGAGGGAGCTTTTGCTCTTTCATGGAGAACTAAAAAATGCCGGAGATATCAGAAGGGAAGCCGATCATTGGCTTGAACGTTTTAATTTATCCGACTGGGCCAATAAAAAAGTGGAAACACTCAGTAAAGGGATGAGTCAGAAGTTGCAATTTATTACTACGATAATCGATCGTCCTGAAATTATTATCCTTGATGAACCTTTTAGTGGCCTTGATCCGGTGAATGCTGACCTGATTAAATCGGTTGTGCTGGAACTTCAGAAAGAAGGTTCAACGATTATCTTCAGTACCCATGATATGAGTATGGCTGAGAAAATGTGTGATTTTATTTTTATGATCTATCAAGGAAAGAAGGTGCTAGATGGCACCCTCTCATCCATACAGGATAAATATGGTAACGATACTCTACGGATTCAAACTGAAAATGGAAAATCAGTATATGAAGGTATTACAGGGATAGAAAAAATTAATGATTTTGGACAGGTGCAGGAATTGAGGATAAGTCCGGATGTAAGTTCCCGGGAAATTCTTCAACAAATTCTATCACGAACCAACGTAATCAGATTTGAAACCACAAAACCATCATTACACGATATTTTCGTTCGGATAGCCAGTCCGGAAGAAGAAACTAAAAAGGAGGTGAGTTATGCGTAAGATCTTCATTCTAACAAAACGGGAATTTATTACTTCCATAAGAACCAAGAGCTTCTTAATTGGATTAATCATTGCTCCCATTTTAATGGGAGGAAGTTTTATTGTTATTAAGCTTTCGGAAGAACGGGTGGATACAACGGATAAAACCATTGCTGTGGTTGATCGATCTGGAATTGTTGTAAATGATATCATTGAGCTGGCAAAAGAGCGTAACATAAAATATGCCTATGATCAGGAAACCGGAGAGAAGATCAGGCCGGAATATCATTTTGAAAAGGTAGATCCTGAAATAGAAAAGTCGCAGCAACAACGGTTGGAACTTTCCAATCGGGTGCGAAATAAAGAAATTCATGCTTTTGTGGAAATAGGCCCGGAAGTGTTGCATCCCGGAGACGATAAGGAGGCCTTTCGTATCGCTTATTATTCGGAGAATTCAACTATGGATGATGTCCGTGATTGGGTTTCTCGTACCATTAATAATCATGTCAGACAGCTTCGTGTAAATGATCTGAATCTCGATTCAGAGCTCACCGGAGACCTGTTTTTCTGGATTAATGTTGATGGAATGGGATTGGTAAGCATGGATGTAAAAACGGGAGATGTACAAGATGCAAAAGAGAGTAACTTGGCTCAATCACTTGCTGTACCCTACATTCTGATGATGATTATGTTTATGATGGTGATGATGTTTACCTCACCTTTGCTAAGTTCGGTTATGGAGGAGAAAACCGAACGCATCGCCGAAGTATTATTGGGCTCAGTTACACCCTTCCAGTTTATGGCTGGTAAAATTCTGGGATCAATTGCTGTGGCCCTCATCGGATCTAGTGTGTATTTGATTGGTGGCGCCATTGCCGCTACTCAGGCTGGTTATGCCGAGTATATTCCTTACCATCTGTTCCCGTGGTTTATAATATTTCTTATTTTGAATATAATCATGGTTGGCTCAATTATGGCTGCTCTTGGAGCTGCTTGTAATAATTCCAAGGACGCGCAATCGCTGCAATTTCCAGCAATTCTACCGGTGATTCTTCCAATGTTTTTTATGTTCCCCATTCTTAAGAATCCACTGGGAGCATTTGCTACAAGTTTGTCTTTAATTCCACCTTTTACCCCAATGCTGATGATTGTTCGTCAGGCAACACCGGTAAGTATTCCTTTGTGGCAACCCTTTGTTGGGCTGGTGGGAGTTGTTTTGTTCACGTTCTTATCTGTTTGGATTGGGGGAAGGATTTTCAGAAGTACTATTCTGATGCAGGGAACTCCTCCTAAATTTTCCAACCTGATTAAATGGGCGCTAAAAGGTTGATAACAATGCTTTATAATAGAATAAATATGAATTAATATAAGAGATAAAATCACTGCTATGGTACTGTAATACATTGTTTTGGTTATGTTGGTTATTTATTTAGCTGAAATGTTTATGAATAAATAACCAAAATATGTATCTTCGAAACCGGAAACCAGATGATTATGATATTCTGGGTCTCAGTGTTTTAAAATTCAAAGCTAATAGTTATGGATAATACTAATTGGGGTGAACTACCCTTTGGTTACTTCAAAACCGATTACAACGTACGCTGCTATTACCGCGATGGTAAATGGGGTGAACTGGAAGTATCGTCATCAGAATATGTAAATATACATATGGCTGCTACCGCTCTACATTATGGTCAGCAGGCATTCGAAGGCTTAAAAGCTTTCCGTGGAAAAGATGGAAAAATCCGTATGTTCCGCATCGAAGAAAATGCAAAGCGCATGCAGAATTCTGCAGAAGGTATCATGATGGCACACGTGCCAACTGAGCTTTTTGTTGAGGCTTGTGTTAAGGCAGTTAAGTTGAACGAACGTTTTGTTCCTCCTTATGGACAAGGTGCTTCTTTATACTTACGTCCTTTGCTTATTGGTTCAGGTCCACAGGTAGGTGTTAAGCCTGCTGAAGAATACATGTTTATGGTATTTGTTGGCCCTGTTGGTCCTTACTTCAAAGAAGGATTCAACCCAGTGAAAATGCGCATGTCACGTGAATTTGACCGTGCAGCTCCTCTTGGAACAGGTTGTTACAAAGTGGGTGGTAACTATGCGGCTTCTTTACGCGCTGGTCACAAAGCACATGCTGATGGTTATGCTGCTGCTTTATTCCTTGACGCGAAAGAGAAGAAATACATCGATGAAGCTGGTCCTGCTAACTTCTTCGGTATTAAGGATAACACCTATATTACTCCTAAGTCTGATTCTATTCTTCCTTCAATTACAAACATGAGTTTGATTACTTTGGCAGAAGATTTAGGATTGAAAGTAGAGCGTCGTCCTGTTCCTTATACTGAATTGGATACTTTTGAAGAAGCTGGTGCTTGTGGTACTGCTGCTGTTATTTCTCCTATTGGTGAAATCTTCGACGAAGATAACGATAAGGTTTATCGTTTCACTAAAGATGGAAAACCAGGCCCTGTATCAACTCAGTTGTTCAAACGTCTTCAGGGCATCCAGTTGGGTGAAGAAGAAGATAAGTTTGGATGGAATATTGTTGTTGAATAATTAGAATACAATATACTATAGAAGGGAGTCATTTTGGCTCCCTTTTTTTATTTGGGCAGCGGCCGGGTTATACGCTGTAGGGCCTTATGGCCAAATAGCTCTACTTTTGCAGGCTTGGTTTTGCAATTGCTGTGCAGGGGCTTCGTTACTCAGCCTCCATCAGTAAGTAAAAACCAAAGCCCACACTTCACCAGGTTGACCCTGCTGCGCTGGGTACTTACTATGCTTTCCTGACAATTCAACCCATTTTGTGATCTGATATTGAGAATATAGCCCTTCATTATGCTTAAAGCCATGTCCGTAGGACACGGATAATATGAGAGCGATGTGTTTTCAATGGCTCCATCGGAGCGAAGTAAAAACAAACAATAATTATATTCTAAAAGAATTAGACACGACATATTCTTAATAAGAAACCTTATTTATATCCTCCTAAAGGATCTGTAAATAAGTTCTAAAGAATCAGAAATTATAATTTCTTAGGTATTAAATCAACTTTCCGCTATTAACAGTGTTTGTGATTGTGAAACACGAACACATAAATCCCGTATATTTGAACAAACATTCAGGTTGTATGCGAATAGAAAAAGATTTCATCGGAGAAAAGAAAATTCCAAAGAATGCACTTTATGGAATTCACTCGGTAAGAGCCAGAGAGAATTTCCCCGATCAAACCCGTTTCCATGAAGAATGGTTCAAAGCAGTAGCCAAGGTTAAACTGGCCTGCTATCAGACATATAAGAATTTTAAAAATGCTTTGAATAGTAAATATCCTGACAAAGAATTACCAATCAGGATTTTTGATGATCAGACACTTGATGCTTTATCAAAGGCTACTGAGGAATTAATCAATGGAAAGCACTTCGAACAGTTTATTGTTCCGGCAGTAAGTGGAGGTGCAGGGACAAGCATTAATTTGAATATCAATGAAATAATTGCAAACAGAAGTTTACAACTCTTAGGCAATCAAGCTGGTGATTATAAAGAAATAGATCCCATTGAGCATGCTAATGTTTTCCAGTCTACCAATGATGTGATTCCAACGGCATTGAAAGTAGCGGTTATGGAATTACTCAATGAGCTTGAAGAGGAAATCAATAAGTTGCGATCGAAGGTTGAGGAGACAGAGCGTAAGTACAGTAATGTTTTACGTATAGCCTACACGCAAATGCAGGAAGCAGTCCCTTCTTCTTATGGGAAACTATTCAGTACCTATAACGACGCACTTTCGCGTGACTGGTGGAGAGTTTCAAAGTGCTTTGAACGTATAAAGGTTGTGAATCTGGGGGGAAGTGCTGTTGGAACAGGGGTAACCGTTCCCCGTTATTTTATTATGGAGGTTGCTTCCGAATTAAGGAAGTTAACAGGTATGCCCGTTACCCGCAGTGAAAACATGAATGATGCTACAAACAATCTTGATAGCCTTGTTGAAGTTCATGCCATCATGAAATCCCATGCAGTGAATTTGGAGAAAATGGTTTCAGATCTTCGTTTACTTTCTTCGGATGTGGCAGGGAATTACGAGTTGACCATTCCTAAGAAACAAGTAGGTAGCTCCATTATGCCAGGAAAAGTAAATCCTGTAATTCCTGAGTTTGTAATTAGTGCAGCCCATAAAATCTATAATAATGATCATCTTATCTCTACATTAAGTGCACAATCTTGTCTGGATCTGAACGCATATCTACCGGTAATCGGGCATGCCATGCTTGAGAGTTTGAAGTTACTAATTGCTGCAGATAAGACAATCCGTGAAAACATTTTTGATGCTTTGGAGATTAATGCTCAAACGGGGGAGGAGCGACTGATGAAAAGTCCGGCGATAGCAACTTCCCTGACTCCCTTTGTTGGATACAACAAAGCTGCTGAACTTGCTAAACAAATGAAGGCAGATGGAATGGATGTATTTGAAGCAAATAAAAAACTTCAGCTGGTTCCTGAGGAACAGTTAAAAGAAATTGTAAAGGCCGATAATCTGCTTAAAAGTGGATTCACGATAAAAGAAATTCTTGGAGAGGAATAGTTATGGCAAAAGGAAAAGAAGCCACACCACATTTGGGGATTTTTGGAAGAAGAAATTATGGGAAAAGTAGCCTGATCAATGCTTTGGCGGGTCAGGAAATTGCGATCGTAGATGATTTTGCAGGAACCACCACCGATCCGGTTAAGAAATCGATGGAGATAACCGGTGTTGGCCCTGTAGTAATTATTGATACTGCTGGTATCGACGATATAGGTGAATTGGGGAAAAAGCGTATTGCTAAAACGCGGCAAACCCTTAAGCATATCGATCTTGCAATTCTTGTTATTTCCGACAACCTTTTCGGGGATGTTGAGGAAAAACTGATCGAAGATTTTAAAGATTACGATATTCCATTTTTCATTGTTCACAATAAGTCCGATTTGATTCAAATTGATGACCAGCTTCGTACGAAAGTTTCTGATGAGCTTAAGACTGATTTGGTAGAGTTTAGTAATGTGGAGAAGCAATATTCAGCTGAACCGATTATTGGCTTAATCAAAAAGTTAATGCCTGAATCGGCCTATAAGATTCGTTCACTGGTTGGTGATTTATTGTCATACGGTGATTTGGTGTTATTGATTACACCTATTGATATAGAAGCTCCTGAAGGAAGAATGATTTTACCCCAGGTGCAGGCTATACGTGATATTCTTGATAATGATTGTATTGCCGTTGTTGCAAAAGAACGTGAGGTAGATGCTCTGATTAAAAGGATGGAACCCAAACCTAAACTGGTTATTACCGATAGTCAGATATTTCTTAAAGCGGATGCTTCAATTCCTAAGGAGATTCCTTTGACAAGTTTCAGTATTATTCTGGCTCGGTTGAAAGGAGATTTTGAGCACTATATTAAAGGGACTCCACAAATTGGTAAACTCAAAGACGGTGATCGGTTGTTAATACTTGAATCCTGTACACACCATGTTTCCTGTGATGATATAGGAAGAATTAAAATCCCCCGCTGGATTGATAATTATACGGGTAAAAAACTTGAGTATGATGTGGTTTCCGGTTTGAATAACCTTCCTCGGGATATTCATGATTACGCTATGGTTATTCAGTGTGGTGGTTGTGTGATTACACAAAAACAAATTGCCAGTAGACTAAAACCTGCAATAGAAGCTGGAATTCCTGTTACAAATTATGGGATGGCAATTGCTTATGTACAAGGGATCTATGAGCGGTCGGTAGCTCCTTTTGTGCAGGTTGATAAAGATTCTATGGATTATTTGTAACATTTCTAAGAACAATTTCGGATATTAGTAGTTGATATATATCGAAACGAGAACAAATTATATTAGAGTAGATAATTAAAACCCTAAATTCTATGAAGATTAACAGGTACGTAGATATTTCTACATTAGACAGAGAAGCTAAAAAAGATTACATTGACAGACATTCTGCATTTATTCACTGTGAAAACGAAGCAAAGCAAGGTGAAAAATTTGCTGTAAAAGTAAAAGTTGGTGAAGCATACAAGCACCCTGATGATACTGATCATTACATTTCTTATGTACAATTATGGAATAAGGAAAAAATGCTTGCTCAGGCTACTTTCGTTGAAGGTGCTATGGGGAATGCTCCTGCAAATGTTGAAGTTGATTTCCATATCGTTCCTCAAAAAGATATGAAACTTACAGCCATGGCATTCTGTACAAAGCACGGCTTGTGGCAGAGTGAAGAGGTTGAAGTAGCTGTTGCAGAATAATATTTCACTTCAAATAATAAAAAGGCTGTCTCATCAAGACAGCCTTTTTAGTTTTGATTATGTGATTAGCAGGAATTAGAAATCAGTTCTATAACTGATCACATTGTTCCCATAGAAAGTAGGAATATAAAGCATTCCCTTTTCTTCCACGTATTCGAAATCAGCAGTATAGATACCTTTGTTGTGTACATCGAGTACCTTCTCAACTCCTCCTTCAGCTGATACACGATAGATGCGTCCATCCCAATGTGAAACTAAAAGGTTTCCATCAGGGAGTTGACGAATCCCATCGATAAAACCTGGCCCAAATTCAGCTATTACTTTCATTTCTTTAGTTTTTAAATCGAAGGATTTCAGGCATTGATCTCCGCTGTTACCAACCAAAAGTTTATTATTGATAATACGTAGAGCATTCGGATCAAGAATATCATTTCCTTCCAACCAAATTTCAATGTGCTTTCCATCATATTTCCAGATCGTATTTTTTCTGGAATCAGAAACATAGATGTTCCCTTTTCTATCCACTGCAATGTCATTCAGGAATAAGGATTCTGGAACAGAAATTCGTTTCTCAATTCGTTCCTTTTCCAGGTTGTAGACCACGATGTTTTTTCGTTCTGATATGTATAACTTATCATTGTATATGTCCATCCCCAATGGATTATTGATACTATCGATGAATTTTAATTTCAGTAATTTTCCATCAGTCGATAGTTTGGAGATGTATTCTTCATTTTTAGCCCTTCCAACGGTGAATTGATTGAAGTTTGAAACGTAAAGTACGTCACGCTTTGAATCATAAACAACCGATTCGGATGTAGAAAACGAATCCTCAGATTGCCATGATTCAGACAGATGATTATCCAATAGAGTAGCTTCAGCATTCATAAACATAAAGCCCCAACCACCAAATCCTTCAGCAAGCATAATCATTAGTTCATTTTCTCCTTTTTTTAATGGTAAATAAACGGCATCGTGCAAGCCAATAATACCCAGAAAGGATTTATCCCGAGACTGATAGAAACTGTTACCAAAGTATACAGGTTCCCCATTCAAAAATATGACAATGGCATCGCTGTAACCAAAATTGAACTTTCGGATTTCATCTTTTTCTGAAGATATGTTTGATTTGGCATAGATACATTCTGCTCCTCTACCTATCTTTGCATATTGTTTTGAAATATTTACTAAACCAGAAGGATCAGCCTGAACATCTGTCCATGTAATATCCAGATTGTTTTGCTTTGGTGTTTTTTCATAATCCAGTCCATTCAGGGGTAGTGATTGTGAGATTTTCCATTTACTGATCATTCCATATGGCTCCTCTGATTTCAAGATATTCGGAAAGTCAAGGTTGTCTGTTTGTACTACGCTGAAATTGGCAAAGTAGGCTGATCCATTAGCTGGGGCATTCAGCATGATTTTACCGGCACTGATTCCATGTTTCAGATCATTTACCTGTAAAACCGGTTCTTTCATATCATCGATAAAGAGTCTGGCTTGTGTGTCTTTTACTTCGAGTTTGAAATGCATCCATTGATTCTTAGGGATTTTATATCCGGTATTTACTCCATCCCCCCTGTACAATTGCCAGCAGCTGGTGCCGTTAAATGCTGGAGCATATTGTACCGCATCGTTATACCAAATTCGGTGTGGGCGAATGTAAAAGTGTTCATAATTTCCACCTTCCTGCGAACGGATAAAAAATCCGGGATATGAACGTTCACCATTCACAGCAATATCAACTTCAATAATACCATTCGTGAAATCCAGGTTCATCAATTCTGCTGAACCTTTTAAACATTTATTTCCCAGATACTGTGTGATTTCTCCATCCTGAATACGCCACTGTTTGGAATCAAAATCAATGATTTCCTGAGCTCGGTTAATAAATGGGAATGATACAAATAAGATTAAATAGTAAAGCCTTTTCATGGTTCTTAAGTTTGTCGTTGGTTGAAGATACGATAAAACCAGAACTATACCTGGATTTATAATGATATGATACTCGGAGAATTAAGTGAATGCTTAAAATGCTTTATATGCTGAGCTGTATGTTTTTTAAACAAAGGTGTTCGGTGTTGTACAATTCGGATTTTTTGAGATCGGTTTATTCTACAGGCAGGGCAAAGTAGAAAGCAGAGCCTTTACCTACAGTTGAATCAACCCAAATCTTACCACCTAAAAGAAAAGTGAGTTTCTGAGCCAGAAAGAGGCCGATTCCTGTTCCCCGGTATAATTGTTCCTTATCTTTATTGCTCTTGCGGAAACGGTTGAAAATAAATTCCTGATCGGTTGTCTTAATACCTATACCCGTATCCTTTACCCAGAACAGATAACCATTTCCATTCAACCGGCAACCAATCTCAATCTTCCCGCTTTTTGTGAATTTAATGGCATTATCTAACAAAGTTCGTAGTACTTGTTCAAGTCTGATGATATCAGTTTTAAGGTTAATTTCTTCATGACTTTTTTTATATTTGAGTTCAATCTCACTTTTTCCCTGTGAGTCAAGTTCCAATTGGTAATAGGCTTCCAGTTTTTTGAAAAGTCCGCTTAATTCAGTTTTCTCTTTGTTAATGCTGATCTGGTTGGCTTCAATCTTAGAAATATCAATAATATCATTAATCAGAGTTGATAAATAGTCTCCATTATCAACGATTATTTGTCGGTATTCATCCCTTTCTGTTTTTGAAATATCCTCATCCAATATATAATTAGAAAGCCCTACAATGGCATTCAGTGGTGTGCGGATTTCATGCGAAACATTGGCTAGAAAAGCTGATTTTAGTTCATCGGATTCCTTAGCTCTTCGATATTGTCTGATGTAATTCTTTTTTGCTGTAACCAGGTATGCATAGGTGATTATTAGTACTGTTAATACTCCCAGATAGTTATCGATTAGTAAAGCATCTTTTGAAGGATAATTGCCCAAGGTTAGAATGTGTTGGCTTTCTATCAGATAGAAGAGGAAGATGTTTAGAATGACTATTATTACAAATAACAAAAGGCGTTTATTTTCCCATACCAGAATCAAATAGGATAGAAAAGCTATAAAGAGCCAGGGGACAGGGCCTTCAATTCCATAATTGAAAACCCAGGCTATATTTATTATTACCGGTGAGAGTAATGTTATTAGCCATTCTACCAGTTCCTTTTTTTTGAAGATGCGACTAAGAAGGTAACAAAGAAAGAAAAAGGCAGTTGAGATTGTTGTAAGAATGATCAGTTCAAAATCCAATCCAATGAGAATGTTGCTAATCGTCGCAATTGCAGCACATATAAACAGGATTAAACTGGTTGCTATGGAGATTCGTAAGTTGAATTTATCATCTCCTTTGTTCCCAATGGTATATACAATGATATAGTTCTGGATTTTCTTTATCATGTAACTAAATCTATAAATTTGGATTTATTAGTATTTAGGTCTGTAACAATTACTTACTCTTAAAGATAGTAATAAATGATGGATTAGCATAGAGCATATAAGAATTGACAATAATTTGTAAAAAAAAAGCCCTGGGGAAAGGGCTTTTTACTTCGGATATTTACCAAAACTTATATAATTGAGAAGGAGAGTTATAGTCTTTCCAAAAGCGGCACACAACCAAAATGTGCCGCTAAAAGAGCCAAATCTTTTCTGGCCTGTCCGATATCATCAGTATCATGGGATTGGGTAGCTGAAGTTGCTATTCGGACATGCTTTTTGAAGCATTTATTAATAAGACAGAAAAAATAGCTTTTACCCCTATTGGTGGTTAAAAAAAGTTCTGTTTGTATTAAACAGGTTTGTTTAATGTCAAGGTGATGGTTTGGTGATTTGAATCATTTTTTCATTACAGTGAATCGGGCTAGAATTGTAAGGATGACATGAATTTTCCTGAATATTTACCAAAGACTTAACTTTAGTGAAATCAATACCTCTTCATCTGGTAAAATATATTATTTTTGTGCCCATCTTTTTATTGAAAGATATTGCAGAGAAACGAAATAAGCTATATACATGTTTGAAGGATTAAGCGAAAAGCTCGAACGGTCGTTTAAGGTATTGAAAGGGCATGGCCAGATTACCGAAATTAATGTGGCCGAAACACTTAAGGAAGTACGTAAAGCCCTTTTGGATGCTGACGTAAGCTACAAAATCGCAAAGCAGTTCACTGCTAACGTTAAGGAAAAAGCTCTGGGGCAGAAAATTCTTACCGCAGTATCTCCGGGGCAGCTTATGGTTAAGATAGTTCATGACGAATTAACCCAGTTGATGGGGGGATCGGAAGAACAGGTTAATCTTCAGGGAAATCCATCCATTATCTTAATTGCCGGTCTTCAAGGTTCCGGTAAAACCACTTTTAGTGCCAAGCTAGCGAATTTATTAAAGAATAAAAAAGGTAAGAACCCCTTACTTGTAGCAGGTGATATTTATCGTCCTGCGGCGATCAAACAGTTACAGGTTCTTGGTGAGCAAGTTGGTGTGCCGGTATTTACAATCGAAGGAAGTAAAGATCCTGTTAAGATTGCAAAAGAGGCCGTTAAGCAAGCTAAAGCTCAGGGTAACAACGTTGTGATTGTCGATACTGCTGGTCGTTTGGCTATTGATGAACAAATGATGGATGAGATCACTGCTGTTAAAAAGGTACTTGATCCTCAAGAGACATTGTTTGTTGTTGACTCTATGACTGGTCAGGATGCTGTGAATACAGCCAAGGCATTTAACGATCGTTTGGATTTTGATGGTGTTGTTCTGACCAAATTGGATGGTGATACACGTGGTGGTGCCGCTCTTACAATTCGTTCAGTTGTTGAGAAACCCATCAAATTTGTTGGTATCGGTGAAAAAATCGATGCTCTTGACGTATTTTATCCAAAACGTATGTCAGACCGTATTCTTGGTATGGGTGACATTGTTTCGCTGGTAGAAAAAGCTCAGGAACAATTTGATGAGGATGAAGCAAAAAAGCTTCAGAAGAAAATTGCCAAAGATCAATTTAACTTTGATGATTTCCTTCAGCAGATCAAGCAAATCAAGAAAATGGGTAACGTTAAGGACTTGATGGGCATGATTCCTGGTATGGGAAAAGCATTAAAGAATGTTGATATTGACGACGATGCCTTTAAAGGCGTTGAGGCTATTATTTATTCAATGACTGCGGAAGAACGTCAGAATCCCAAAATATTGAATGGTAGTCGCAGAAATCGTATTGCTAATGGTTCGGGAACTACCATTCAGGAAGTGAACCGCTTAATCAAGCAATTTGATGAAACCCGTAAGGTGATGAAGATGATGACTGCCGGTGGCGGTGGTGGTAAGTCCATGATGAAAATGATGGGCAAAATGAAAGGCAAAAAACGTAGATAATAACCCCAATATATTAAGCTATGCAATTAATTGACGGAAAAAAGATATCGGCAGAAATCAAAGCAGAGATAGCAAAAGAAGTCGCTGCTTTAATTGATGCGGACCAAAAAACACCTCATTTAGCAGCTGTTTTGGTCGGAGAAGATGGTGCTAGTCAAACTTATGTTGCCAGTAAAGAAAAGGCTTGTAAAGCTGTTGGTATGACATCCTCTGTTTACAGAATGCCTGCCGAAACTACTGAAGAAGAATTGTTAAAGACAATCGACTTTCTTAATAATGATCCGGATGTTAGTGGCTTTATCGTTCAGTTGCCTTTGCCTAAACATATTGATGTTGATAAGGTAATTGGTTCGATCGATCCTGCTAAAGACGTTGATGGTTTCCATCCAATGAACGTAGGACGAATGACTTTAGGTCAGCCTGCTTATCTTCCAGCAACCCCATACGGAATTATGAACCTGTTGGAGCGTTCAGGTGTTGAAACAGAAGGTAAGAATGTAGTTGTTGTTGGTCGTAGTAATATTGTTGGTACACCAATGAGTATCCTTCTTTCTCGAAAAGGAAAGAATGCAAATGCTACAGTTACTCTTTGTCACAGTCGTACACAGAACTTGAATGAAGTTTGTGCGGCAGCTGATATCCTGATTGCTGCAATCGGTATTCCTGAATTTATCAAGGAAGAAATGGTTAAAGACGGAGCTGTTGTTGTTGATGTAGGAATCCACCGAGTGGATGCTGATACTCCTAAAGGATACAAAATTGTTGGAGATGTTGACTTCGCAAAAGTGAGCAAGAAGTGTAGTGCCATTACTCCTGTACCTGGTGGTGTTGGTCCAATGACGATTGTTTCTCTGATTCAGAATACATTGAAAGCATTTAAGAAAGAGATCTATAAATAAGATCTTTTACTTTTAAGATATAAAAAGGGATACGATGATTCGTGTCCCTTTTTTTTGTGAAAAAAAAACAACCCGGAGAAACCTCTTCCAACCATCATTTGTTAGTTTAAAGAAGATGACTAATTTCGTAATAACTAAAACTAAGCCATGATGAAAACGATTTATATACTAGTTGCTCTATATCTGGTTATTATCTGTAATCCGGTATTCTCTCAGACTTATGGCTGTAATGATCCTTTAGCCATCAATTACTATGAAGAAGCAACCATTAACGATGGCTCTTGTTATTACCAACAAACCTTGTTTACTCCAGATCAGCTCTATCAATTGCCAGATGATATGAGTGAAACTTCCGGATTGATTATCTTTCGGGACAAACTGGTATCGATGAACGACAGTGGAGGAGAGCCTGCTCTGTATTTCATGAATAAGGAGACTGGAAGCATTGAACAAACTATCCAAATTAGCAATGCCACCAATGTGGATTGGGAGGAGTTGGCTCAGGATGCTTCACATATTTATATTGGTGATTTTGGAAATAATAATGGAAACCGGACGGATCTTAAAGTATATAAGGTTTCAAAGAATGATATTCCTACTTCAGGAAATGCAAGTGTACCTGCTGATATTATAAACTTTTCTTATTCTGATCAGAGTAGTTTTGGAGATTCTGATTTTGACTGTGAAGCCTGTTTTATAAAGGATAATCATATCGTTTTATTTTCAAAAAGCTGGATTAGTGGAAATACACGTGTTTATCATCTACCTAAATACCAGGGAACATACGAGCTTGATCCGGTAGATTATTATGATATCGATGGATTGCTTACGGCTGCTGATTTGAACGAACAGGGAAGTATAGCCGTTCTTTTAGGGTATAAAGACTACAATCCGTTTTTATGGATACTTTATGATATTCAGAATGAAAGTTATTTTTCAGGAAACAAACGACGAATTGATTTTCAGAATATGTTTGCCCGACAAACGGAAGGTGTTTGTTTTAATACAGAAGATGAAATTTTTATTTCAGCTGAAGCTGCAGGGATTTATCCGGCCACTGCATTTAAAATGCATATGTCTCAATGGATTAGTGCTCCTACTGCCATCTCTGAAGTCGTGAAGGAAACTAAAAGTTATCGCCTGTTTTATGATAAGCAGTCTGGCTATCTGAGCATCTATTCTTTAAGCCAGGATCCACAAGAGCGTGTAAGTGTGCTTCATGTTTATGATATTATGGGAAGAAGGATAACAGCAGATACACTGCATAAGAATCAAAATTTCAGTAAAATTTATCTGGGAAGGTTAAATCCAGGCATTTATATGATACGTATATCTACAAATCGTCATACCTTTGCAAGCAAAATTATAATCGACTGAAGTGAGCGAAAAAGAACGATTAATGAAGGAGGGCAAAGTGTTGCCCGTGATGGAGGAATTCTACAGTATACAAGGTGAAGGTGTTAATACAGGAAAAGCAGCTTATTTTATCCGGATTGGTGGATGTGATGTTAGTTGTCATTGGTGTGATGTTAAAGAATCATGGAAAGCCGGACTACATCCGCTGAATAAAGTAGAAGATGTTGTTGAGCGGGCAGGAAAGTATCCGGCTAAGGCTGTAGTTCTAACAGGTGGCGAACCATTGTTATATAATCTTGAAGTTCTTACTTCCGAATTACAAAAAAATGGTATTGAAATATTTCTTGAAACATCCGGGTCTCATGCATTCACGGGGTCATTCAATTGGGTTTGCCTTTCTCCAAAGAAATTCAAACCACCGATTCCTGAAGCATACAAACGAGCAGATGAACTAAAGGTGATTATTACCAATCCGGGAGATTTCGATTGGGCCGAGAAAAATGCTCAATGGGTAGGAGAGGATTGTCGCCTGTTGTTGCAACCCGAATGGAGCCAACATGAAGAAATGATGCCTCAGATTATCGAATATGTAAAAGAAAATCCTCGGTGGAATATATCGCTTCAGACACATAAGTATATGCACATACCGTAAATAAAAAAAAAGGGAGTTGAAATTATTATCAGCTCCCTTTTTTTTATTTTAACCCCAAATCCATACCCGGTTTATAATCGATAATGATATTCCTAATTCCAAATTGGAGTGTTTTGTTTAGGTTGTTTTGATCAACACCATAGACAATTCGTTTGTCCAATAGATTGTTTTTCATTAGCCATTCAATATGTTCTGTATTTAATCGATCCGCGAAACTGGAGTAATAGTCAGGTTTTAAATTTTTTGGGATAATAGGGTAGAGCCACTCCTTACCAGGGGTGAATCCTTCAAGAACGGTTTGGATTTCGGGATGAAAGTATTCGTTATATGCAATAAAAAGAAAATCACCAGAAGCTACTATGATCCGATCTTCAAGGTTGCGAGACTTTATCTGATCCACAATTAATTTTGCTTTCAGTATTCTATTCTTGCTACCTCTTTTAACATCCACGTAAATAATAAAGTCATTACCATATTCATCCAAAAATTCACCAAACTCAATTATATGGTTATTTGTTTTTTTATTGTGATAGATGATGGGATGTTTTTGTAGCTCTTCAACGGTTGATTCACTGATGAGAATATTGGAATCCAATAATTTATTCGTCCATTCATCATGAAAGACAACCAATTTATTATCAGCTGTAAGCTGAAGGTCTGTTTCTATTGCTTTAAATCCGGAAGTCTTTGCTTTATTAAATGCCTGCTCTGTATTTTCCGGTGCGTTATAAGTGATGCCCCTGTGTGCAAAGAAGAGAAGATCATCTTTTTGGGAAACATGATTAGAACCATTTGTTTTAACCCCATAACCACCACCAATTATATATAGTACAACTATAAAGCCAATAAAGACTAATAAGTAAATTCCAACCTTTCTCATTTTAACTGCTTCACGATTTTCTGTCTCACCAATCCGTCAGCAAATATAAAAAAACATTGCCTGAATTCTTTCCGGGGCTGGTTTTCTATTACTTTTATACCATAAAAACACTTTGAATGGTATCTGCACTTATTCGGGATTATATCAGGTCTCTTTTCTTATTAGCATTATATGTCTTGTGTTTTTGTCATACTGCAGTGGCTCAGGATGATGAATATACCACTCAATCTAAAAAGGCAATCTCTTATTTCGAAGATGCTAAAAAAGACTTTTACCACAACCGGCATTATAAAAGTCTTGATAAGATTGATAAAGCACTGAAACACGATGAAGGTTTTATTGAGGCCTGGATTTTGAAAGGAGAAAATCATGAAGCTATACAGCATACTGAGAAAGCTTTACAAGCATATTATACTGCTTTCAGGATTGATTCTGCATTTTTTCCTCATCTGCGTCTGGCTATAGGAGAACTTGAGTTCAATCGTTCAAATTATAATGTTGCATATTACTTTTTTGAATCCTTTTTACCCTATTCATCATCCAAGAGAAGAGATGACTATATCAATTCGAAACTTCAGCAGATTGAGTTTATAGAATACGCAATGGCTCATCCGGTTGGCTTTGAGCCTGTAAATCTGGGTGATAGTATTAATTCAGCCTTTGAGGATTATATAGAAATCTTGTCGACCGATGAATCGGATCTCTATTTAACACGCAAACAACCGGTTACTAAAGGTGAGAGTAAGCGGATGGAGGAGGATTTGTATTTAAGTCATAAAAAGGATTCAATTTGGAAAAAAGCTATTCGTTTTGATCTACCTATTGATATGCGAGGTAATGAAGGAGCTGTATCTGTATCGCCAGATGGAATTTACTTGTTCTTTTCTGCTTGTAACAGGCCTGATGGAATTGGTAGTTGTGATATTTATATTTCATTGAAACGCGGAGATTCCTGGACAAAAGCTATTAATCTGGGGCCCAATATTAATAGTCGGTCATGGGATTCTCAGCCCTGCTTTTCATCAGATGGAAAGACTTTATATTTCGCCAGTCGAAGGGGGGAAGGAAAAGGGAAATCCGATATCTGGTACAGCACTCTCGATAAAATGGGCCATTTTTCTGAGCCCATAAATCTGGGTGATTCAGTTAATACATCAGGTGATGAATTCACTCCTTTCATCCATCCCGATGGACATACGCTTTATTTCGCATCAGATGGGCATACCGGTATGGGAAAAACTGATTTGTTTATGTGTAAGCGGCAAGCCGACGGAAGCTGGTCGAGTCCTAAGAACCTCGGGTATCCAATAAATACAATAGAATCGGAGATAAAACTTATTGTTACCCCAAAAGGAGATAAAGCTTATATATCAACCAATAGAGAAGACGGGTTTGGAAAATATGATATTTATAGCTTTGAGTTGGATTCGGCAATGAGGCCAGACCCCGTTAGCTATGTAAAAGGAAAAGTCTACGATGAAGAAAGTGGGAAAGCTCTGGGCGCCACTTTTGAACTTACCGATCTTCAAACCCAGGAGTTGGTGATTACTTCCTTTGCTGATGAATCAAATGGATCGTTTTTATTATGCCTGCCTGCTAGTAAAGATTTTGGCTTAAATGTTTCCCATCCGGGATATTTGTTCTATTCCAAGAATTTCTCTTCAGCCGAAAATTCCATGGAACCTATTTATATGGATATACCCCTTAAACCAATTAAACCGGGTAATTCGATAGTTTTGAATAATATCTTTTTCGATCATAATTCTGCTGTGCTAAAATCTGAGAGTTATGCGGAATTAAATGCGGTTATTGCTTTGTTGCACAACAATGCCGGACTTAAGCTTGAGATTGGTGGACATACTGATAATACAGGTTCATTGGAATACAACCAGAATCTATCCGAACAAAGAGCTGGGGCTGTTAAACAATATTTAATTTCTCAAGGTATAAATAGCATACGGCTAAGATCAATTGGCTATGGAGAGGGGCAACCTGTTTCTGATAATGATAGCCCCGAAGCCCGGGCTTTAAATCGTCGTACTGAAATTAAAGTGATCTGAATACCTCCGAATTTATATTTTACGAAAGAGTAAATTACTCTCATCTGTTTCAGTTTTCACCTTCGGAGATATAGCTTTAGAACGGTTTTTGTTGATAATTATGAGGGATTTAGATACTGAAAATTCGTATATTTATACAAGTAAAGGGGGGATGAATTTCATGATTTTTTATGATCATTTGAAAGAAGTAAATTATGGAAACAATACTAATTGTTGATGACAATCCTGAAAATTTAAAAGTTCTGGGAGAGTTTATTATTCAGCAAGGCCTGAATGTCGATTATGCTAATAGTGGTCAGCAAGCTTTGGATAAGATCGATGCCAATCCTCCCGATTTAATCCTTTTAGATATTTATATGCCCGGTATTTCTGGATTCGATGTTTGTTCAAAATTGAAAGAAAATCCAAAGCATGAAGAAATTCCCATTTTATTTATCAGTGCCTATCCTGAAGGTGAGAACGTAATTAAATCATTTTGGGTTGGAGGGGTAGATTTTATCCCCAAACCATTCGAAGAAGAGGTTGTTATGGCCCGGGTGAAAACCCATTTGGATCTATCCAGAATGAGGCGGAAATTGGAAAAGCTTGTTGATGATCGTACTGAAGAGTTAAGAGAGGCTAAAGATGAACTTTTGATTTTAAATCAACGATTGGAGAAAGCTTTTGAACAATTGAAAAAACTTGACGATGCAAAGATTAATTTTCTTCAGATTATTTCTCATGAAATACGAACTCCTCTGAATGGAATATCTGGATTTACTCACCTTTTGGGTGAGCGATTAAAAGATTCAGATTATTGTAAATATGTGAAAAATCTCAAACTTAGTGTTGAACGGCTGGAGTTTTTTTCAAAGAAGGCTCTCCTGATATCTGAACTTCAAACGCAAACGTATCCTTTATTGAATGAATTCATCAACATAGATGTTGTCCTTAAGCAGATTAAGGAAAATTATCATCAAAAGTTAGAGGATAAAAAGTTGAGCTTTATTATTCAGGTAGATGATAATATTGATTTGGATGCAGATGTTTCTTTATTGATGAATGCACTGGATATTATTCTTGAGAATGCAATCAGGTTTATTCCTGAAAATGCGAAAATCACTTTTAGAGTGAAAAGAATTGATGAAGGTACTGAATTCTTGATTCAAGATACAGGAGAGGGGTTTCCAGAGGATAAATTGAAAAATAAATTTCAGCTTTTCAGTCCCGGACAGGAACATGTTGATAAGGATTTCGGTTTAGGCCTGGCTGCTGTTAAGTTAATTATGGATCGTCATCACGGTTCTGCCGATATTGGAAATAACAATGATGGTGGAGGATTTGTGAAACTAATCTTTCCTTTGAAGCTGAAATCCTGATTTTCACGTAATAATTCATACTTTATTCTTTGTAATTTGCGGGCCGCAATAAACAAAATGGCATTATGAGAAATTTGATCAGTTTTATTTGCCTTCTTGCTGTTATAGTAGCTTGTAATAATACCAAGCATGATAAGGATTCGGCCACACAACATGCTCATGAAATTAATCAATGGCAGAAGCAACGCCTGGAACGATTAACGAAAACAGATGGTTGGTTGACTTTGGCTGGATTAATATGGCTTGAAGAAGGAGAAAATAGCTTTGGCTCAGCAAAGACTAATGATGTGATTTTCCCAAAAGAATTGGGAATAGATTTATTGGGATGGATCTATGTTCAGGAAAATGGAATAAACATAAAAATCAAAGAGGGATTTGAAGTATTGCATGATACAATTCCTGTTACATCCATGGAGCTTCAAAGTGACGCCGATGGGAAACCAACTGTTCTCACGTACAATAGATATAGCTGGTATGTTATTAAACGAGAAGGAAAATATGCAATTCGTTTAAAAGATAAGGAAAGTAAAGTCCTGAAAGAGTTTAAAGGAATCGATACCTGGCCAGCTGATCAGCATTGGCGTATGGAAGCTGAGTTTAAACCCTATGATCCTCCAAAGAATATTATTATTCCTAATGTCATGGGAAGTGCTGATACTAATCTGTGTTTCGGAGCTCTGGAATTTCTGATAGATGGAAAGACTTACACTCTGGATCCTATTGGGGGGAAAGGTGCTAAGAACCTGTTTATTATCTTTTCGGATGAAACCTCAGGAATGGAGTCATATGGTGGAGGAAGATTCCTATATGTTCCCGGTCCTGACTCAAACAATAAAGTTATTGTAGATTTTAATAAAGCATATAATCCACCCTGCGCATTTACTGCTTATGCTACTTGCCCACTTCCTCCCGAGCAAAATCATATTCCGGTAATAATTACAGCAGGGGAAAAGGCGTATGGTGATGGGCATCATTAAATATGATTTTTCTTAAATTAAATGTGGAAAACGTTTTCATTATTATGAAGACGTTTTTTTTATACCTGATAATAGCATAAATATTTTTCTTTTTTTTTTCAAAATCTCAATTTTTTACAACTAATAAACAGGGCATCTTTCTATTTGCATCTTTTCAGATGGATTGTCATTGTTTTAGAGAGTGTGTCTGGTCTTTATTTCTGAATATATATTTCAATTATCAAAATAGTAAAATTATGAAAAGGACTTTTTTTAATTTGTTTTTATTGGGAGTTTTAGTTTTAGGCGTAATGAATACTTCATGTAAAAAAGATGAAGAAACTGAAGGTGGTTTCCCTATAGCTCCTGAAGTGACAGCCAACCTGGATTCAGAACATCCGAATTGGGTGCTTTTGGAGTGGAACAAAGTTGAAGATGCTTTCACATATAATATTTACCGTAGTGAGAGTGAGAATGGAGATTTCGAGAAGCAGACAGGAATTGGTATTGATAAAGAGTCATGTACTGATAAGAAGACCGAGTATAATACAACGTACTACTATAAGGTTGTATCAGTTAATATCGATTTTGAAGAAGGGGATATGCCAGCAAAAGCTGTTGAGATTACAACAGGTGGGGCTGTTTTGAATCCAAATGTTGGAGCTTACGCTATTTGCAATGGTGAAGGACCTTCAGCTATTCTGAATGCCGTAAGAGTTCAATGGGATGTTCCAACTTCTGAAGGTATCGAAGAGTTTAAAATTTCTAAAAACGGAACATTTTTAACCACAATATCTTCTTCATATGCTTCAGCAAAAGAATATTCTTATGATGATGAAGACGTGGTCTTTGATCAGGAGTATACATATGAAGTGGTTGCTATAGGAGAAGATGGTACTGAATATGCAGGCGAAGCTTGTACAATAACTCCTACTCGTCCGGAACCAATTGACCGACCAATACCTGATGTAGTTGATGTTACATCATCGGTTAATGACAAATTGGTTACGATATTCTTTTCTGATGTCGCACAGAGTGATAATGATTTGTATGAAATCGAGGCTCGATTTTCGGATTATACAGATTGGATTAGCCATGATGCAAGAGCTAGTGATTTTGCTACTGATGCTGATGGAAATAAGACTTTTGATATTGATTATTCTCAAGTTACCTTTAGTACTGGCGGGGCATGGTTTGATGTTCGGGTAAGACTGTACACTCAAGGTGGCTGGAGTGAATGGAGTCAATTAGAGCATACATTTTTAGTGGTTCAATAATTATAGATTTGAATTTAGTGTTATTCCTCCACCTTTGTAAAGATTATTTCTTTATGAGGGTGGTTTTTTTATTTTTGCCAAATAATACATTTTGTACATGAATAATAATTTTACACTGTATACTCTGAATGCTTTTGCTGTATCAAATACAGGAGGGAATCCTGCTGGAGTGGTTTTAAAGGCGGATCATCTTACACAAACACAAAAACAGGAAATAGCTAAACAGGTTGGTCTGTCTGAAACGGCATTTGTAAGTCGGTCTGATAAAGCTGATTTTAAGGTAGAGTTTTATACTCCAAATGCAGAAGTGAATCTATGTGGTCATGCCACTATTGCGACCTTCTCTTTATTGGGCCAACTTGGTTTGATAACCAATGGCTCCTTTTTGCAGGAAACCAAAGCTGGTGTTTTGAATGTGAATTATTTTGATGGCATGGTGATGATGGAACAAACTTCACCGGTTTACGATAAAGTTCTTGACCCGGATGAGATTCTGGAATCATTAAACTTAACCAAAGATGACCTTCATCCGGATCTACCCATTCAAATTGTTTCCACCGGGCTCAGAGATATTATTATTCCAGTAAAGAACCTGAATATTTTATGGGGACTTAAACCGGATTATCAAATGATCAAAAAGATCAGCATTGAACATGTTGTAGTTGGTTATCATGTGTTTTCATTGGAAACGGTAAAGAATTCTACTGCACATTGCCGAAATTTTGCTCCTTTATATGATATTGATGAAGAAGCAGCTACCGGTACATCGAGCGGAGCATTAGCGGCGTATTTATCTAAACACAGTAAGTTGAAAGATCTTTCGGGTTCATTTTATTTTGAGCAAGGCTATTGTATGAATAGACCTTCGGAAATTGTTGTGAAACTCGAAAAGGTTGAAGATGTTACCCGTGTTTTTGTTGGAGGAACAGCAAAACTGATTGGTGATTAGTTTTGCTGTTTTCCTTTGTTATTGAAAACCAACTGAACCACAGCTCCGGAATCGATCTTATTATTAATCCAGATATCTCCATCATGAGCCTGCATGATCATTTTTGCTGCTTTCAGGCTTAAGCCAACATTTTGATCATAATGTGTTTCTCCGATTCCGAATGGTTTAAATAAACTATCCAGAGCTTCTTCACTAAAACCCTTGCCCTGATCACTGATTTCGATAATGGCATGTTGTTCTTGACTTATGGCTTTGATATTAACCAAACCGTTTTGCGGAGAATATTTCACTGCATTGTGAATAATGCTGACCAGAGCTCTGTCAAACAACTCTTTTTCCACATCAATGGTTAAATCCGGTTCAGGAATATCAACTGAAATCTCAACTTTGTTTTCAGAGATATGATGTTCAAGTTTTTGGCATGATGTATTAATTACTTCATTTAATTGTAACGCATCTCTAACTGCTTTATAGTTTTCAGCCTGAAGTTGAGTAATAATTAAAGCCGTTGTTGAAAAGTGTTCGAGCCGGTCGGCGGATTCTTTAAGCATATCTACAAATTCACTCAACTCATTGTCCTCATCCATAAAATCTTTCAACAGATTAGCTGCTCCTGCAATACCATTCAAAGGGGTTCTGATCTCATGACTGATCATATTCAGGAAGGTGTTTTTTGCATTATCCAAGCCTTGCAATTCTTTGTTGGCGAGATCAAGTTTTTCAAGGGCCTCCTGGAGTTGTACCGTCCGTTCCTGTACCTTTTGTTCCAGTACAACGTTCATATCCTTCAGGATCTCTCTCTGATTCTTTAATTCAAGTTGTGTACGAACCCGTTCTATGAGTTCCACCATATCGAATGGCTTGGTGATATAATCCTGGCCACCAACCTCAAATCCCTTAATAATATCTTCCTGTTGGGTTTTGGCTGTAAGGAAAATTACTGGAATGTGTTTTGTTCGTTCATCGGCACGCAATCTTTGGCAAACTTCATAGCCATCCATTTCCGGCATCATTATATCCAGTAGTATCAAATCAGGGTGAGGTGTTTCAAAGGCAGTTTCCAGAGCATCTTCACCATTAATAGCAATTTTCTTATTAAAATCTTCAAGCAGAGCTACCAGGATATCGATATTCTCGGGTGTATCATCGACGATTAATATGGTGTTGTCATACAAGTTTTCCATATTTTACAGATTTTGCTGTTTTTTTAGTTCAATTAGAATCTTTGAAGCTTCTCTAAAGTTATATGAATTTATCGAGCTTTTCAATTTCTGAAAAAGCGGGTTATCCATTCCGGCTTGTTCAAGTTTATCAAGGCTTTCTTTTGCTTTTGGATTTTTATTATTTAGCTGATTTTCTAATTCTGGTAATATTTCATTCGTCAATAGAAGGTTAAGTACTCGTGATTCTTTTTTATTCTCAGGTTTCATATTAGAGAAAATCTGATCAAATAATTCTCCTATTGCTTCTTTCAACTCCAGCATTGCTGGTGGAAACTTATCATGGTTCTTATCTGTAATTATCGACTCAAGCTTTTCGGATAACGTTTGTATTTTTTCTGCACCAATATTTCCACTAACACCTTTAAGTGTGTGGGTCAGTCTGTGAGCCGTTTCAAAATCGGATTCTTTAAACTTTGAATTGATTTGATCAAGGGTTTGTTGATTCTCATTGTAAAACTTTTCCAGAATATTCAAATAAAGCTTTTTGTTCTGATTCACACGTTTTAGGGCCAGGGAGACGTTCAGTCCTGGAATATTAGGAATTTCATATTGTTCATTCTTTTTCTCATCCTTTAAACGGTCAATTTTGATTCCTTCCGATTTAAGTACCCAGCGTAAAACGGTAGCAAAGACTTTATCCGGATCAATGGGTTTGGTAACCATGTCCATCATACCCGCTTCCAGACATTTTTCCCGTACTCCAGCCATAGCATCTGCTGTCATAGCAATAATGGGTAGTGTTTTATAATCAATCAATTTGCGGATTTCCTGTGTGGCATGAATCCCATCCATTACAGGCATTTGAAGATCCATAAGTACCAATTGATATTTAGAGGGAACACCGGAAGTTTTGATTAAAGCCAAAGCAATTTCTCCGTTGTCAGCCACGTCTACATTCAAGCCCACACCTTCCAGCAGTTCAGTTGCTACTTGTTGGTTAATCTCATTATCCTCAACCAATAATACATTAGTCCCAGCTATTTGTTTCAGCTCATTTTTATTCATTGTCCCTTTATTTTCGAAACGGGATTCACGTTTTGTGGTCTTACCAAATGCGCTCATAATAGTATTGAACAGAAGGGAGTAGCTAACCGGTTTTACAAGGATGGCCGATAAATCCAGCTTTTCAGCTTTTTTTATAACTTCTTCCCGTGCATAAGCTGTAACCATAATAATCAATGGAATCTTTGGGATTTCCGGATCGTTGAGAATCATTTCCGAAGCTTTCAAACCATCAATATGTGGCATCTTTCTGTCCATCAAAATCAATTCATAAGGATTATCCACAGCAAGCTTTAATTCCTTAATGGCTTCTTCGGCTGAAGAAGCCGTAAAGACTTCAAAAGTGAAAGACTCCAAAGCTTCACGTAATAAGTTTCTTGAAGTTTCATTATCATCACAAACCAATACTTTCATTTTTCGAAGATCAAATGAAGGTTTGACTTCCCGAAAGCGCTCTTCTGAAGATTTCTTTAAGATCACAGTAAAACTGAATGTACTACCCTTACCATATTCGCTTTCAACCCAGATTTCACCTCCCATCATTTCCACCAGGTTTTTAGAAATAGTTAGCCCCAATCCGGTGCCGCCATACTTACGGGTAGTAGATGCGTCAGCTTGTGAAAAGGCTTTAAACAGTTTGTTCTTTTGTTCCTCCGTTAATCCTATTCCGGTATCCTTTACCGAGAACTGAAGTTTATATGTGTCATCCGTTTTAGATGCAAGTTTTGTGGTGATTACAATCTCACCGTTTTCGGTGAACTTAACAGCATTTGAACATAAGTTGGTGATGATTTGTCCGATCCTAAGCGGATCTCCCAAGAGATTCATAGGAACATCCTTCTCAATGGAAAATACAATTTCAAGACCTTTTTGCTGTGCCTTTAGTGTGATCAGGTTGGAAACAGAATCGAGTAGCTGTTCTAAATCAAATTCCGTTTGCTCGATGCTCAGTTTGCCTGCTTCAATTTTTGAGAAATCCAGAATATCATTAATAATCCCAAGAAGTGATTGGGCTGATCGTTCAATCTTATCGATATAGTCTTTTTGTTTGGGTGATAATTCAGTCTTTTGAGCCAAATGTGACATACCTATAATCGCATTCATAGGAGTGCGTATTTCGTGACTCATATTGGCCAGGAAGTCGCTTTTTGCCTGGGTTGCTGCTTCTGCAGTCACCTTGGCTTTCTTTAATTCTTCGTTTACATGTTTAAGCTCTGTGATATCTTCCTTCACAGCTACATAGTGGGTAATGACTCCTTGTTCATTTTTAATGGGTGATATAGAAGCACTCTCAGAGTAAATTTCACCATTTTTCCTTTTGTTTATTAATTCTCCCTGCCAAATATTACCAGCAGTAATGGTTTCCCAAAGCTCTTTATAAAAAGCATCCGGCATTTCTCCTGATTTAAGTATTCCTGGATTCTGGTCCATTGCTTCTTCAGCTGTATAGCCTGTGACTGCAGTAAAATGCGGATTAACATACTCTATTTTCCCATTATTGTCTGTGATAACAACTGTAGTAGATGTTTGTTCTATTGCTTTGGATAGTTTCTCAAGTTCAATTTGAGAAATATTAAGCTTATGGAAAGCTGACGTTATCTCATTTTTAAGTCGCATTTGTTTTTTACGACTTCTTATAATAATCATCATTATTGCAACAACAATAAGTAACCCTATTATCAAAGCATATTGTTGGCTTTTAGATTTTTCAAGTTTAGCTTCCTGTACTTTTTGCATCTGATCATAAGCCACACTGTCTTCAATGGCCTGCTTTTCGTAATCATACTTATACTTTTGCCGGATAACTTCTTTCTGGTTTTCTTCACTATCCAGACTATCTCGCGCAGCAATAAAAAGCTCATATTTTTCTAATGCTATTTTATATCTACCAATAGCTTTATAGGCTTCATACAAGGTTCTGGAGGCATTCTTAATAGTGGCTCTATCTCTAATATCCTGCGCAATAGACAAGGCACTATCACTTGAAGTAATCGCCTTGGGGTAATCATTTTTCAAAAAGTAAACCCAACCGATATTGCTCATAGATTCTGCAATTCCGTCTTTATCACCTAATTCTTTAAGGATTGCCAGACAACGGGTAAAATAGTCCAGAGCGCTGTTTAATTTACCTTGTTCCATATTTACCAAACCAATATTGTTCAGGTTTGCTGCCACTCCATATTTGTACCCAATATTTTTCCTGATTTTTAAGCTACGATTATAATGATCCAAGGCATTGATATAATCTTTTTGGTGCCTGTATATATTCCCAATATTATGCAGTGAAACAGCAATTCCATATTTATCCCCTAGTTCCTTACTAATCTCTAAACTTTGGGTATGATATTTAAAAGATTGGACATAATCCTTTTGATTCGAATATATCACTCCTATGTTGTTTAAGGTAGTTGCTGCTCCTCTTTTATCTCCTAATTCTTCCTTGACCGAAAGACTGCGAGAGAAATTTTCAATAGCAGCGGCAATATTACCCTCTTGATAATGAATCATCCCAATGTTATTCAGGGTCTTGGCTATTCCTTTTTTATCTCCAGCTACTTTTTTAATTTCTAAACTTCTATTGTAATAGTTCAGGGCGCTGTCGGAAATACCCTGTCGGTAATAAACGCGTCCAATTGCATCAAGAGTAATACCTATTCTTTTTTTTGCGTCTATTTCATATGCAATTTTTAAACTTTGCTCAAAATAATCCAGGGCAGTAGAATAATCTGACCTGTTAAGCCATGATTCTCCCTGGGTTTTAAGAAGAAGTGACATATAAAACTTATCCTTTTTGCTTTCAGCAAAGTCGTATCCAAGTTGTGCATAATGAAATGCACTATCTGGATAACTATACAAATAGCCTTTCCAGGCAATATCCTGAATAGCCTGCAAACGTTGAGTGTCAGCTTGGGATCTGTCATTCCATACATTCCATATTGAGTCAAGGCCATACTGCTGATTGGTTTGACTGAATGTAGAATGAATACCTAATATTATGTATATAAGAGCGGTTAGTGTGGTAGTAATAATTTTTGGCAATGCCCCTTTCCCGGGCCCTTGATTATTCACAAAAGATACAAAATCTGGTAATTTGTTTTGCTGTTCCATGAGTGGTGGTCTTGTTGTGTAATATACATCAGGTTTTATGTAAACCACTCAAATATAATGATTTTTAGGAGGGAATCAAAGGTGGATAATTGGTAGTAAACATAAAAAAACAAACAGGTCCATCGGGAATGAATGGATGAGGCTGCCTTTACAAGACAGCGAGGGTGTAAATCTAACTCTGTCTAAAAATTAAATTTGCATGATGGATAAATTCG